>JACCDZ010266773.1_pt1 | contig 202718 bp, 195 predicted proteins | sample 7449551 | NCBI WGS metagenome assembly JACCDZ01 (sample SAMN15323452, study PRJNA562643) | freshwater metagenome | isolation source: river surface water | place: USA:Blue River Watershed | collected 2017-08-18
CTCAGAAGTGAAACGCAGCTGCGGCGATGGTAGTGTGGCAGTTGCCATGCGAGAGTAGCACACCGCCAGGCTCCCAATAAAAGCAAAAGCCCACTCATACGAGTGGGCTTTTTGCTTTTATGGCACCTAGCGGTCTGTTCTCGAAGAGTAGTACAGCGAATCAGGGATTTCGAAACGCAAACAGTTTTGCGTTTCGCCTGATGAGCACACCCGCAGCTTCGCAAGGGCGCAGACTTCCACGAAGCCGCGATGATGAATTCAACAAAATCCTCAAACATACGGGAATTAAGGACGCCAACAGTTTGGCGTCCTTCCGATTGAGCCCGCCCGCAGCTCCGCAAGGGCGCAGACTTCCACGAAGCCGCAATAGTGATTTCAACAGCTATCTCCAAACGCACGGGAATTAAGGACGCCAACAGTTTGGCGTCCTTCCGATTGAGCCCGCCCGCAGCTCCGCAAGGGCGCAGACTCCCACGAAGCCGCGATGATGAATTCAACAAAATCCTCAAACATACGGGAATTAAGGACGCCAATAGTTTGGCTTCGCTCCGATTGAGCACACCCGCAGCTCTGCAAGGGCGCAGACTTCCACGAAGCCGCGATGGTGATTTCAAAAGACCTCTCAAATGCGCGGGAATTAGGACAGCAAACAGTTTTTCTATCCTGCGGTTGCCCGTCACACGGTGAGCACACCCGTAGCTCCGCCACCAACAGGTCGGGAACCTGTTGGGACCGCCGAAGGCGGGTTCATGAGGCCCAGAACGTGCCGAACAACGTGCAGACTTCCACGAAGCCGCGATGCTTCAGCCTCAAAATATCCAACGCAAACAGTGTTGTTGTCTTGCAACAGCTCGTCACAGGGTAACGCACGCTTGACGATTTGCTGCAACAAGACGTGGTAGCCACTAGGTCTAAATGACGCGGATCTGCTGCGACAAATTTCGAAGTAAGCCTATGGCATAACTGATGAGGCAGGCCTTTCCATTGAAAAAGCCACGACCGAAGGGTTGCAACTGCATCTGAAAAGATGGTGAAGGGTAGTCGCGTCGTGCAAAAGTATTTGTTTGGGTTAATGGTGGCCTTGATCGACCTGTGTATCGTGAACATTTTCCACGCGATTAGCCGCTGTTGATGCACAGATGCTGCAGCGACTATCGTTGCAACGTAAAGATGTTACAGTTGCTCCACTGAATTCGCAGTGATCTTCATTAAAAACACTTGGTCTGATGCTTGATGTTTCGTGGGTTGGTAGCGCAAGTCGAATCCTGTCAGTTGCTGGTTCGGCAGGGCTTTGATAAAACATTCTCGTGAAATGGCTTGTTCACAGGCATGCAATGCTGCTACCACCAGTTTTGCGCTGGCAAAGCCTTCCAATCCGACATCGGACGGTTGATGTGTGCCAGCTTTGCGCGACGCTGCTATGTATTCTTGTACCAGCGGGTGTGTTGTTGAATATTCTGGCAACGGCATCACCATGCTGGCATAAACAGTAAAAGGCGCTTTTAATAACGAGCGTAATTGACTGACGCCGGTGAATGAAACTACTGAATAGTTTGGATTGAAGTTGAGTTTTTGCCCCGTCGTAATTGCGGCTGCAATCGCTTGGTAATGCCCTACGGTTAAAACGATATCTGGTTTCGCATTGGCTAAGTGTTGAATCGCGATATTGATATCGTTACTGTTGCGTTGGTAACGTGCAACGACTGTCGGTGTTAGATGTCGGCGGCGAAGTTGCTCCATGATCAGCTGTTCAACGCTCGCACCAAATTCGTCGGCTTGCACCAGCAACCCGATTTTTTGAAACTGCCGATGGTCGATCAACACGGCAAATTGCCGGTCTATTTCTTCGCGATAACTGGCTCGGAAATTAAAGACAAACGCATCTTGAGGTTGTCGAATGAGTTCGGCGCCGGTAAATGGTGCAATGAATGGGATCGCATTTTTACGCAACAGCGGTAAGGCGGCATTCACTGTTGGCGTACCGATATAGCCGAACAAGGCAAACATCTTTGGATCAGCTGATAATTGTCGGGTGTTATCCACTGTTCTCAGCGGTTCGTAGCCATCATCTAAACAGACTAATTCGATAGGTCGACCGGCGATCCCATTACTCAGATTGGCCTGCTGGAATACTAAATTGGCGCCATCTCGGTAGTCTTTGCCAAGAGCACCCGCTTTGGTACTTAACGGTGCTGACATGCCGAAGCGGATCGGTTGTGCAGTATGCGCTGACATGCATGTGATAAAGCAAACTAACATCAATAAAGGCTTCAAAAACAACATGGCATCTTCCGCGTCAGACTCTAGAGCTAGCATAGTCTACCCTGTTGAGCTTGCTCAAGATTTGATGCACGTCATCTGGATGGCATGACGCAATTGCTCGATGCGATTTGGCGGTGCTGGCTGTTCTGATGCGCGCGTTGGGGTTAGCCATATCCATGCAGCTAAGTCTTGCGCTGTCTGTTGTTCGAGCAATAACCAAGCATCAGCTAACCACAGGCGCAACAATACATCGACCTCGTGCAAAGGTCTGTCGCCGTTGGCGAACGCCAATAAAAGTCTCTGTTGTGCGGCTGTGAGCGGCGGGGCTTGTGGTCGTACCCATTGACTGACTAGGCTTGGATCTAACTTGGTTAGATACGGTAACTGGTGGAATAGCTGAATACCGAATTCATCCCGCAATTGCTGCAAATCCGCTGTAGATCCCCCCGTGGATGAGTGCAACATTAACAGTGGGTATTCCGCACTGGCTTGGTCAGGTTGTGCGCTGAGACGCACGGCATTGAAACCATGGCGCTGCCAGAAATTCACCAGTTGGGCATTCGCCCCAAAGCTAGTGCCAATGCCACGTTGGCAACTGGCGGCTTGGTTAATTAGCCATTGGAGCAATTGGCTGCCAACCCCTTGCTGTTGCAGAGTCGGTTGTACCACGATGCGTTGCACTCGCCACCAGGATTGCTCAGCCAGATGCGGTTGCAGCAAATGGTAGGCGATGCTTTGTGCTAACAGATGGCCTTGCACACGTCGCTGACCACGGCTGATCTCGCTGGCTAGCGGTGCCGGAAAATGACCTTCCGTGGATAGTAGTGCCACTGCAACCAAGGTTTCATCGACATAACTGGCCGCGACATTTAAAGAGGGATCGTCCAGCAGTGCCCACAGATCTCGGACACTGGTTTGGTAATGCGCCAAGGTTAACAGTGAAAAAATGTCCTGTAGCATGCTGGTGTTGGCAAGCAATTGCTCGCGACTTAGCCAGATATGGCGCGCTGCAGACAGTACCAACTCTGGACTAACGGACTCTAGCGTGGGCGTTAACAAGAAGCATTGAAAGCTAAGCTGTTCCAAAGGGTCGTGGCGAGCAAAGCGAATCGGCTGTAGCAAGTGGAGTTGCCGCCAACCGGGCGTATGCTGTTGCAGATAACGTTGAAATCGCAGCTGAAAGCCTCGGCCTGTCCCTTCATAACCGTGTTCGGTTGTCGCAAACACCAATCGGCTATACAGGTTGGTTAAGTGCTGCAGTTGCGGGGTCGGGATAGCCGCAGCTTCATCAACTAACAACAGATCGCAAGCAGGCTGCTCCGTCAGTAACACGTCCACCGGTACAAAACGGATTGAGCTAGGGATGCTACCCAAGGCGGCTTGAGCTGTGCTGAGCACGACCTGTGCCGCCGCAGGATTGGGTGCAGTTACTAAAATATGGTGCTTACCAGAGAGTTGCAGCTGTGCGGCTGCCAGCCCCAGACTGGCGGACTTGCCGCGACCGCGGTGTGCGGTGAGCACCAAAGGGCGTCGACGATGACCGGTCACCACCCGCAGGATGGCTGCGATGGCGTCTTGCTGTTCGGCCGTGCACGGTTGCATTTGTAATTGATGTTGCTGCGGGAGAGCTTCGGCCGTCGTGTACTCTAAGCAGTCACCATTTCGGTGTTGCCAGTCAATCCACGCCGAATTCGGCGTTATCCGGGTGGATTCTGATGTTTGTATCCATTGCCAGAGGGGTGTTTGTTGCAACTGATTGCAGAAAAATCGTTGAAAACAACCGACGTGGCGATGGGCGTCGGTTGGCCAAGACAGCACCTTTTTGGCGAGAGGGTTTGGCTGGGTATCCACATCGCTTCGGGTTATGAGCAGCCACAGGCCACCTGCCTTCAGCGTGCCACAGCTCGCGGCGACCAGATCCCAATCGATACCAGCGGTTGTATCGATAATCAACACATCACATTCACGACCGAGCATCTGCTGCCGTGCTTGGCCTTGTAGCTGCGAGCAGTGCCAGCGCGGGCCAAGTGCCGCTGTGCAATCGACGAAATGATGGGTCGCTGCGCCAAGCCAGCGTAATTCTAATCTTGTTGCAGGCAGGTCCTGTTGGCGCTGCTGCAACAAGGCAGGTACCTGCTGTTGCATAACGCTTGGCAGCTGTGCAGCACAGACTTGCAGCCATAACGGCAAGCGCCAGCGGCGCTGAAGGCAGAACTGCCATGCCGCTTGGAGGGAGGCAAGCTCGTGTTGCACAGGCATGTTCACAGCTTATGACAACGCCGTTAAACGTGCATATTGGGTCATCAACCATTTGCTGCCGACCGCATCGAAGTTGACTTGCACCCGCGATTGTTCGCCAGCGCCTTCATAGTTAAGCACGGTACCTTCGCCAAATTTTTCGTGTAGCACCCGTTGCCCCAGCTTAAAGCCGGTATTTTCAAAGGCGCTGTGTGAGGCGGCACTGCTAAAACGTCCAAATTGTGTAGGGCGACTGACAGTCGTAGTTAGACGAATTTCTTCGATGTATTCGGCTGGAATTTCCCGCAAGAAACGTGACGGCCGATTGTATTGCTCTTGGCCATACAAACGGCGCGTTTCGGCGTGGCAGAGATACAGCTTTTGCATCGCCCGTGTCATGCCAACGTAACACAAACGGCGTTCTTCTTCGAGCCGTGTTGGGTCATCACCACTTTGTTGACTGGGGAACATGCCTTCTTCAAGGCCACAGATAAACACCAGCGGGAACTCCAAGCCTTTGGCGGTGTGCAGTGTCATCAGCTGCACCGCATCCGAGTGTTCATCGGCTTGATATTCACCGGCCTCGAGCGCCGCTTGTGATAAAAACGCCGACAAGGCGCTCATCTCTTCACTGGCGGCGAAGTTTTGGTTGGCGCAGGCGCTGACCAGCTCGTTTAAGTTTTCTATCCGCGTTTGGGCTTTTTCGCCTTTTTCTGCTTGGTACATAGCAAACAAGCCAGAGCGATGGATGACGTGGTCGGCTTGTTCATCAAGGCGCAACTCACGAATTTCGTCATCCAGCTGGTTGATCAAATCCATAAAGGCTTGCACCGCGTTACCAGCGCGGCCTGACAGCTCTTTTTGGAACAGCATCTGCTGCAAGCTTTGCCACAGCGTTTGTTGGGTGGTGCGGGCGAAATCACGTACTTTGTCCAAACTGGTATCGCCGATGCCGCGCGTTGGCGTGTTGATGATCCGCTCCAATGCCGCATCGTCTTGGCGGTTGTTAATCAACCGCAAGTACGCCAAGGCGTCTTTGATCTCTTGACGCTCATAAAAGCGCAAGCCGCCATAAATGCGGTAATGCATGCCGTCTTGGATCAAGGCTTCTTCCAGCACACGCGACTGGGCGTTGTTGCGATACAAAATGGCGGCTTCGGTCAGCTTGCCACCTTGACGGCGCCAATCGCGGATACGGCCGACGATAAAACGCGCTTCGTCCAATTCGTTAAAGGCGCTGTACAGAGAAATGGCTTCGCCGTCATCGCCGTCGGTCCACAAATCCTTACCCAGCCGGCCTTGGTTATTGGCGATCACCGCATTGGCGGCTTTGAGGATAGTGCCGGTCGAACGGTAATTTTGCTCTAGACGAATGGTGCTAACGTCGGGGAAATCTTTTAAGAACTGCTGGATGTTTTCCACTTTCGCGCCGCGCCAGCCGTAAATGGATTGGTCGTCGTCACCGACGATCATCACCTTGGCGTGGTTGCCGGCAAGTAGCCTCAGCCATTGGTATTGAATGGCGTTGGTGTCTTGGAACTCGTCGACCAGAATGTGGCGGAAGCGCTGCTGGTAATGGCTGCGGATCTGCTCGTTTTTCTTCAGCAGTTCGAAGCTGCGCAGCAGAATTTCAGCGAAATCGACGAGGCCAGCGCGATCGCACATCTCTTGGTAGGCGGTGTAGATTTTGATCAGCACTTCTTGGTTGTAATCGCCGCCGTGTGCCATGGTCCATGGCCGCTCGCCTTCGTCTTTGCGGGCATTGATAAACCACTGCACTTGCTTGGGCGCCCAATGTTTTTCGTCAAGATTAAGCGCCTTCAGCACGCGGCGTACCAAGCGGTATTGGTCATCCGAGTCGATGATTTGAAAGCCTTGCGGCAAATTGACATCTTGGTAGTGCGCGCGCAGCAACCGGTGCGACAACCCGTGGAAAGTGCCCATCCACAAGTTGTTCAGGCTCACGCCGACGGTCTGCTCGATGCGCGAACGCATTTCTTGCGCCGCTTTGTTGGTAAAGGTTACCGCGAGCAAGGAATATGGCGCAACGCGCTCGACTTGCATCAGCCACGCCATGCGGTGCACCAGCACGCGCGTTTTACCAGAACCCGCGCCTGCCAGCACCAGCATATGTTGCGCCGGTGCGGCAACGGCCTCGCGTTGATGGTCATTTAGACCATCGAGTAACAAAGAAACGTCCATCTGCTCAACCTATGGATAAATTTACAGGGGAGTATATCAAAGATGGGCGCAGGCGTCAGATCACAGGCGTGGTTTAGCCTCGTTTTGGCGCATCGTAATCCAGCGGCTCGTCGCTATACACACAGACGTTCCATGTTGCGGCAAGGCCGTCATCGGCTAAGCAATAGGTTTGGAAAAACTGTTGGATCTCGGCGCGTTGGCAATGCGCTTCAAAACTGGCCATATCGGCCCAAATTTCGTTAAACACGATGGGGTAACTTTGACCTTGGGCAAAGTCAGAACTGATGTGGCGAGTGACGCGGTATTGCAAACAGCCATCCTCGCGCAAGGTGTTCGGTTCTAACGCTTGCAGGGCTTTAAACAACGCGGCGTCAGCACCGGGTTTTGGTTGAAATTGCGCAAGGCAATACACTTTTTTTGACATAATAAACATCTTCCTAAAGGCAAGAGCAATGACGTGGTTAAACAGTTAATAACGTCAGTAGACTCGATAACTGGCGTAATTCCAGATGAGGCAGCACCGGGGGCTGACGTTGCACACCGACGCCTTCCCCAGCGGCTGGATTGAGCCAGGCGGCCATGCAACCGGCGTTTAAGGCGCCGAGCACGTCTGAGCGCACGTGGTCCCCAATATGCAAGATGTGCTGACAGGGCACCGCCAAATGCTCTGCAGCACGGTAAAACATATCGGCATGTGGTTTCATGCGACCATCGGGGCCGGCACGTAAACTGAGCCTAAACATCGAACCAAGCCCCATCTGCTGAATATCGGCATTGCCGTTGGTGATGGCGACCAGCGGAAATTTGCGGGCTAATTGCTGCAAAAGGTGCTGAATATCCTGCGGGATCGTGACCCGAGTGCGCACTTGCAAAAAGGCGTCGACGGCCAGTTCGGCTAACTCGGCGGCTTCACAATGGCCAATGCCTTGTGCTTGCAACCCTTGTTCGACGGCGACTAAGCGCCAATGGCTAACATCATGGCACAGCTCGGGCTGTTGGGACGCGACCAGCTTGCGTTGCAGCTGCCAATAACTAGAGTCGTTATGCATTAACTGCGGTTTATGCCGCTGTAAACAGGTCAGCATCGCGGCTTCAGCGGCGGCAATCACCGGCGCGTTGGCGTATAAGGTGTCATCGAGGTCAAAGGACAACGCGTGTATAGCGTTTAATTGTTTATAAATGCGCATAACGACAGTCGGTTTGAAGACCCAAGATGGATGAAGGATACCATGCTATAGCTACGACCGTCGCTCTGGTTCAGACCATCACCCAGGCAGTGAGTTACGACTTTTTCTTCGCCCTTGGATGCGCCGCGTCATAGACTTTGGCGAGGTGTTGAAAGTCGAGATGGGTATACACCTGGGTGGTGCTTAAATTGGCATGGCCAAGCAGTTCTTGCACGGCGCGCAAGTCGCCGCTCGATTCCAGCACGTGGCTGGCAAATGAATGGCGTAACATGTGCGGATGGACATGCTGATCCAAGCCTTGTTTTTGCGCCCACAAACCAACGCGTTGTCGCACTTGGCGGTGGGAAATGCGCCGCTTTTGCATACTTAAAAACAACGCATCCGGGTCGTCAGCGACCAAGGCTGGGCGCATGGTTAACCAATGACTGAGTGCTTGGCGCGCCATGCGACCTATTGGCAAGATCCGCTGCTTGTTGCCCTTACCGCGCACGCGGATCAGCGCATCGTGCCAATTGATATCATGGATATTGGCATTGACCAGCTCATCTAAACGCAAGCCTGACGAATAAAATAACTCCAACATCGCCGCATCGCGGGCGCGTAAGGTATCGTCGTCGCTGTCGAAGTCGAGGAGCCGATCCATTTGGTCGACATCGAGGTTTTTCGGCAACAACTTACTGGCTTTAGGCGCTTTGAGATACTCCGCGGGGTTATGTTCGGAGAGCTTCATCTGCTGCAAGTAGCGATAAAGGCCACGTAATGCGGCAATCCGCAGCGATAGTGACCGCGGTTTTAACGTGTCGCGGACTTGCGCCAGTTGGGCTTGTAATTGCCGCTCCGTCAATTGAGACCACGCGGTGACGGTTGCTGGTAACGCCAGCGCGACCGCTTCAAGCTGCAGTCGATAGCTAGATAAGGTGTGTTTGGAATAGCCCGCCTCAAATTGCAGGTAGGCTATAAATTGCTCAAGTGGTTCTCGCAAGGGGCCAGCCAGCACAGCGTCTGGCGTTGTCGTCGTAGGCGTGGTGGCAGAAGACGTGCGCGAATTAGCGCTGGGCATACCGCGGTAACACCAAGGCCAATAACTTGGCGATATGGTCGAGGAACAAGGTATCCATGCTGGGTTGGAAATGGTCATCCAATTCCGAGCCAAAGGCTAATAAACCTTGCGGCGTATCGGTACCGCTGATCAACAATAAGGCGACCGAGTGAATATTGGCAGGGAACAGCGTGGCCATTTCTTCTTTGGTCAAGCGTCCGAGGTAATAATGCCGCCCTTGCAAGCGGTGTTCGAGCATCAGCTGCAAGTCGCCAAAATTGGCGCCCATATCGTCGTTGCTAAATTCAATTAAGTTACAGGCATGAACTTGTGACATCTTGTTGGCAAAGGCACTTAACGCGATGCGCAGATCGGTTTTCTGTTGAGCCGATAACAAATCCAGATGTAATTGATTTAACGCGAAAAAGATATGTTCGTTTTGTCGAGCAATGCTCATTAAGCGGGTGATGTCTTCTTCTTGGCCACGAATGCGTTCGCGCAAGATCTCCATCTGACGTTCCACCAAACTGACCGCACCACGTTGCGAGTGTGGCAAGCGCATGCGAGCAAGCAACTCGGGGTGATGTTGGAAAAACGCCGGGTGATCGCGTAAATAGCGATACACCTGCTGGTCTTCCAGATAGGCGCGTTCTGTTGATTTCAAGTCAGTGACGTCCGTCATAACACCAATTGTCCGTCAAATACATGTTCAGCTGGGCCCGTCATTTTGACGGGATGGCCTGGGCCATTCCAACGAATTTGCAGTGTTCCGCCGGGTAAGTCAACCCGCACTTGAGTTTGTAGCTGTTTTTGCAACTGTCCGGCGACGGCTGCCGCACAGGCACCGGTGCCACAGGCCAGCGTTTCGCCGGCGCCGCGTTCCCAAACCCGCAATTTGATATGGCTGGGAGTGATCACCTGCATAAAGCCGATATTGGCACGCTCAGGGAAACGTTCGTGATGCTCAAACACCGGGCCCCATTGGTGCACTGGCGCCGTCGTGACGTCATCGACCGTGATCACCGCATGTGGATTGCCCATCGACACCACGGAACATAAAGTGGTGGCTTCGTCGGCGTGCAGAATATAATTCACTTCTTGTTTTTGCGCTTTAAACGGCACTTTGACCGGTTCTAGTTGCGGAATGCCCATGTTGACGGTGACTTGGCCGTCGTTTTCGACATACAACACGATCTTGCCAGATTTGGTACTGACGTTGATTTTGTTTTTGTTGGTTAAGCCTTTTAACCGCACAAATTTGGCAAAACAACGAGCACCATTGCCACATTGTTCCACTTCCGAGCCGTCGGCGTTAAAAATGCGGTAGTGGAAATCTAAGTCTGGGTCGTACGGCGGTTCCACCATCAGCAGTTGGTCAAAGCCAACGCCAAAATTACGGTCGGCCAGTGCTTTGATTTGTTCTTTAGTCAGGAACACATTTTGGCTGACGGCATCGACCATCATAAAGTCGTTGCCCAGCCCATGCATTTTCGAAAACTGTAACAGCATGCTGTCCCCGTTTAATTAGTTGGCTGGCAGCAGTTGCTCGCCACGCCATAAATCGTCCCATTGCTCGCGTTGACGTACCAGATAGGTGGTATCGCCATCGACCAACACCTCGGCGGCGCGTGGTCGACTGTTGTAGTTGGAGCTCATGGTAAAGCCATACGCACCGGCCGAGCGCACCACTAACAAGTCACCGGGCTCGATGGCTAAGTCGCGGTCTTTGCCCAAGAAATCGCCGGTTTCGCACACCGGACCAACTACGTCATAGGTCTGGGCGGCGACTTCTGGTTTCAACTGGACGGGGATAATATTCATCCAAGCGCTGTAAAGCGCTGGCCGGATTAAATCGTTCATCGCCGCATCGACGATAGCGAAGTTTTTCTCTTGGCCTGGTTTTAAGAATTCGACTTTGGTGACCAGCACTCCGGCGTTGGCCATGATGGCGCGGCCCGGTTCAAACACTAAGGTTAAATGCGGATAGTTGCCTAAACGTTTGACCACTTCAGCAGCGTATTCACTCGGGTGCGGTGGCGTTTCGTCGAGGTACGTCACACCTAAACCGCCGCCAATGTCCAAATGCGCCAGCGTGATGCCTTGGCTTGCTAGCGTATCAATCAGCGCTAATAACTTATCCAACGCGTCTAAAAACGGTTGCGTTTCCGTCAGTTGCGAGCCGATATGGCAATCGACACCAACGACTTTTAAGTGGCTCAATGACGCGGCATATTGATACATGGCTGGCGCGCGCAAAATGTCGATGCCGAATTTATTGGCTTTCAGGCCAGTTGAAATATAGGGGTGCGTTTTGGCATCGATGTCTGGATTGACCCGAATGGAGATCGGCGCGATTTTGCCAAGCGATTGCGCCACGGCTTGAATACGGTCCAGTTCAGGTTCGGATTCGACGTTAAAACACTTAATGCCGGTATTCAGCGCAAAGGCGATTTCGCTTTCCGTTTTGCCAACACCAGAAAACACCACTTTGGCAGGATCACCACCGGCTTGCAGCACGCGGCGCAATTCGCCTTCGGAGACAATATCAAAGCCACTACCAAGGCGCGCCAGTAAGTTCAACAAGGCAATGTTGCTGTTGGCTTTCACGGCATAACAAACCAGATGCGGGTGATCGCCGGCTGCGTTGGCAAAGGCGTGATAGTGGCGCTCTAAAGTGGCACGCGAATAAACGTACGTTGGGGTGCCATACAATTCGGCGATTTTCGCCACTGGAACTTGTTCAGCCAGCAGCTGCTGACCCTGATATTGAAAATAATCCACCTAAATTACCCTTGATGATCTGGTTGCTCGGAATGACTGCGTGTGGGCTTGGCAGGGTCAACGGGTGCGTCTGCGCTGGATGTTGGTGCCGGCTCTTTTGGTAGAGTGAGCGGGGCTTTTTGCCCGCAACCGGTCAACAGCAAGATTGCAGCCAAGGCTGCATACACAGATAGACGCACAGCTTTCATGGTTTTTATTTCTTTCATAATTTGGCACTCTATAATCGCATCCTTAGCAGCAAAAGCAAACAGGTGAAGCCGATGAATGACGTAGAATATGAAGCGCTGACCGACGCGGTGTTAATCGCCGTCGAAGATGCCTTTGAGCAGCTCGATTTAGATATCGACACAGAAAACCATGGTGGTTTGTTGAACCTGGTGTTCCCTGACCGCAGCAAAATCGTGATTAACAAGCAACCGCCGTTGCAGCAACTGTGGGTGGCGACCAAATTTAACGGCCATCACTTTGAATTCCGCGAAGGCCAATGGATTGATAACCGAAGCGGCACCGAGTTTTGGCAGTTGTTGTCCGATGCGGCGAGCAAGCAATCTGGCCGCCCAGTGGTCTTAAACGCCACCGTATAACCCTTTGATGAGTCACCCTGTGACCTAGTTGGTGTTGTGGTTAGCGCTGGCTTACCACGATGGCTTACCACGACATCCATGCATGGTCGCAAATGCAGCCCCTTCATGCTGCGGAAACACTAAGTTAGAGAAAATGGCAAAATTATCGTTTGTGGATGTAAAACCCAAGGGCGCAGTGACGGCTGCGGTGGTTTGGTTGCATGGCTTAGGGGATTCCGGCCACGGTTTTTCGCCGATTGTGCCGGAGTTAAAGCTACCCGCGGATCATGGCATTCGGTTTTTGTTTCCGCATGCGCCAGAGCGCCCGGTCACCATCAATAATGGCTATGTGATGCGGGCTTGGTACGACATCAAAACCATGGATTTACAAAGTCGCGCTGACGAACAAGGCGTACGTGAATCGGCAGAGGCGGTCAAAGCCTTGCTCGATGAGCTGATTGCCTCCGGTATTCCGTCCGAGCGGATTGTGCTGGCTGGGTTTTCGCAAGGTGGAGTCATTGCCCTGCACATGCTTCCGCGGCTGCCTTACAAAATTGCCGGCGTGATGGCGCTGTCGACCTATATGTGCGTGCCTGACAAGCTCAAAGAGGAGATGACGACACACAATAAAAGCACGCCTGTGCTGGTGGCGCATGGCACCAATGACCCTGTGGTGCCTTTCTCAGCTGGTCAGCAGGCATTCAACACATTAAAATACGCCGGTTTTAACGTGCAGTGGCTGGATTATCGTATGGACCACAGTGTCTGTGCGCAGGAAGTGGCTGATTTAAGTCGCTTTTTACAGCTGCGGCTTTACCACAGTTAGGCACCGCCCTGCGGTGCTCGAGCAGGAATTCCGGTGTGTCAGACGCTCGTTTAACCGTCAAAGTTCGTTTGCAAGCCGCCTCGCTGGCAGATTCAGCTGAATCTGTCGCTGGGCCAGCGCCGTTTTCGCCCCGTCGTATTCTGATGGCGTTGTTGGTGCTGCTTGGATTGGCCTGGCTGACCCATTGGGGGTGGCGGCAGTTATCGCCCGTAGATCCGGAGCAAACCGCTGCCGCGCAGCGGTTGCTGGCGCAAGAAGGAGAGGCTGATAGCGACGAGGCGATAGAGCACACTGAACCTGCCGAGGTTACAACCGCCCCGACGGCGGCGGTGATCCCGCAGGAGAGCTCTCGCTCGGAACCTGTCAGCGCTTCACCTGCGGCGTCGTCAACGCCTGTTGCGACCGGCGTCCCAGCGGCAAGCACCGCTACAACCAGCGCCAATGGCGTTGCGGCATCGCGCCAGGCCGAGTCTATTCCGACCGAGCCAGTTCAGGCCGAGCCACTGCAAACCAAATCGAGTCAGAGTCAACCACGTCAAGCGGATGCTATCCAAGCGGTGTCGACGGACACAACGCTAGCGAAGCCGCTGCCGCCAGGCTTTAGTCGTATTGTGCTGACCGCGACCATGGAAAATCTACAACCCGGTGCCGCAGTGGGGCATCAGGTGGCGTATCCCCAAATTAAACGTTTGTATTTATTTACTGAACTTAAAGGGTATGCAGGCCAAGTGGTCAAGCATCGCTGGTTCTATCAGGGGCAGCTGCACACCGAAGCGGTGCTGACGATTGAAGATTCACCATGGCGGACCTACAGCGAAAACTGGCTGCTTGATGATCAACGTGGTGATTGGTATGTCGAGATTGTTGATCAAGCGCAAAACCTGCTGTATCGCTACGATTTTCAATATCAATAGCGGGTATACTGAGCGTTTTCCGATTTGCCGCGTGGGCAAATCTTCGATGAGATAAGGCAGGCGTGAGGCCTGCTGCGACTATAAGGCAACAAAGATGACGCAATTGGTGCGGATCGCAACCCGGAAAAGCGCATTGGCGCTGTGGCAAGCGGAATATGTCAAAGCCAAGTTGGAACACTTTCATCCAGGGTTGCAGGTGGAGTTGGTGCCGATGTCGACGCAAGGCGACAAAATTCTAGACACACCACTGGCCAAAATTGGTGGCAAAGGCTTGTTTGTCAAAGAATTAGAAACAGCCATGCTGGAAGGGCGTGCCGATATTGCCGTGCATAGCATGAAAGATGTGCCGGTAGAATTTCCTGACGGCTTAATGCTCAGCGTGATTTGTGAACGCGAAGATCCGCGTGATGCCTTTGTCTCCAATACCTATCAAAGTCTGGCGGACTTGCCATTGGGTGCCGTGGTGGGGACTTCGAGTTTGCGTCGGCAATGCCAATTAAAAGCGCTGCGGCCAGATTTAGTGATCCGCGATTTACGCGGCAACGTCAATACACGGCTGGCGAAGTTAGATGCAGGTGAATTCGACGCCATCATTCTGGCGGCTGCTGGCTTGATCCGGTTAGGCTTTGCTGCTCGTATTGCCAGCTATATTGAGGTTGAACAAAGCTTGCCAGCCAATGGACAAGGCGCTGTGGGCATCGAATGCCGTACTGATGATCCAGCCATGCACGCGTTGTTAGCGCCGCTTGAACACAGCCCAACACGGTATGCCGTGCTGGCAGAGCGGGCGATGAACCGCAAGTTACAGGGCGGCTGCCAAGTACCGATTGGCGCTTTTGCCGTGCATCAAGGGGATGCGCTGTGGCTACGTGGCTTAGTCGGTCAGCTTGATGGCAGCGAAATTTTACGCGCCGACGTCAAAGGTCCTGCAACACAGGCCGAAGCGTTGGGTGAGCAATTAGCGCAATTGCTGTTAGACCAAGGTGCAGCGACTATTCTTTCAACTGTGTACGGTGATAAGTAATCCAGATGCAGCCTTACTGTGATGGTTTTTCAGTGTTAATCACCCGTCCTGCTGGCCGTGCCGATAGCTTATTGGCGGGGTTAGAGCAGGCAGGCATTACGCATTTTTATCAACCGCTGATCACCACACAACAGGTGGCTATTCGTCCCCGTGACAAAGAGGCGCTGCGCGACGCGGACATCGTGGTGTTTGTCAGTATCGCCGCCGTCACCTGCCTTGAAACACAATATGATCTGGCGTCACTGACCCAGCCATTGTTCGCCGTTGGGCGCAGCACCGCCTCGGCACTGCAACGCGGGGCCGGTCGCGCGGTGTTTGCGCCACAAGATCAGCGCAGTGAAGGGTTATTGGCGATGGCTGAACTGCAAGATGTCGCCGGCAAAACCATCACTATTATTCGCGGCAATGCAGGCCGTGAACTGATTAAAAGTGGGCTAGTTGCCCGTGGTGCCAAGGTGCATTATGTGCAAAGTTATCGCCGTGTGCCGTTGCCATTGGATAGTTCTCGCTTGTCCGACCAGTGGCGTCAGCAACAAATACAATGTATCGTAGTCACCAGTAACGAGATCTTGTCCTTGTTGTTTCAAAGCTTGCCCCCCGAAGCGCATCCTTGGTTGATCTCTCGGCAGTGGATTTTAATCAGTCCGCGCATGCTAGAAACGGCGGATGCCTTTGGTATTCCAGCCGGCCAAATACATATTGCAGAAAGTGCCAATGACGCGGCGTTGTTAGACGCGATTAGTTTGTTAAGAAGGAAATTCCATGAGTGAGTCGCTGCAGCAGTCTGAACCTGTGACCTTAGCCCAACCTCGGCCTAGCAAAGCGGGCGTGGTGATTGGCAGTGTCGCATTGGTGGTGGCGCTCGCGTGCGCCGGTGTCAGTGGCTGGGTGGTGTACCGCTTGTGGCCACAAGTCTCGGCGGTTGAACAACAACAACAAACTTTGACCAACCAACAGCAAAGCCAAGTTAGCTTCTTCCAAGGCAAGTTGGATGAGCTGCAACAAGATATGCAAAAGCAGTTGGGCACGATTTCTCAAGGGGTGGATGACAAGTTGTTGCAGCAACAAACGCAACAACAAACCGAGTTGGCCACGCTGAAACAACAAGTGGAACAACAATCGGGCAATAGCAAAGGCTGGAAACTGTTAGAGATCGATTATTTCTTGAAGTTAGCCGAACAAAAGCTATTCCTCGAGCAAGATGTGGCAACAGTGCAACAAATTTTAGAGATGGCTGAGCAGCGTTTAAAAGACATGGACGATGCCAGCTTGATTGGTGTGCGCGAAGCGATTAACCAAGACAAAGCCATGCTCGGCGCGTTAAATGCACCCGATTTAAACCAGCTGCACCTGACGTTATCGAACTTGCGCGCGCTCAGTTTAACGCTGCCATTGCGTCAATCTGAAACCGCCATTCAAACTGAAGAAGACGAAGTCAGCGAAGACCCTGCCGATTGGCGCAGCAATTTAAGCCTGTATTGGGATAATTTCTGGCGCAATTTAGTGCATGTTCGCGCCAGCTTGCCAGAAGATGGCGTCAGTTTAACCGCAGAACAGCAAATCAGTGTGCGTAACACCTTAACCCAGCAATTGTTATTGGCAGAGCTGGCGGCGATGCAACATAACCAAGCCGTGTACGCCGCTGCGATCCAACAAAGTGCGGACTCGTTGCAGCGTTATTTTGCGGCAACTGAGCCAACGGTGCAGCAAATGGCTGACGATCTGGTGGTGTTGTCGGCGGTGCAAGTGAGCTTGCCGCTGTTGGCACCTCTGAAAAGTCCAAGTAGTTTCCGCGCCTACCGCCAAGGCTTAGAACCGGAGCAAGGCTTATGATCCGGTTGATTATTGCCATCGCCGTGTTAGGCCTTGCCATGTGGCTGGGCCCCATTTTAGTCAACCACCCGGGCTATGTGATGATTGTGGTCGGCGGTATTACCATCGAAGCCACGTTAATCAAAATGCTGTTTTTAGTGTCGTTATTCGCGCTAGCGTGGTGGTCGGTATGGTGGTTGGTGAAACGGTTGTTTCATCTACCAAAAATCTCGTTTAGTTTCTTACGTTCGCGCAAAGAGCGCCGCGCGCGCTTAGCGTTAAAACAAGGCATGATGGCGTTTGCCCGCCAAGATTTCGCCACGGCCTCGCAGCAATTTGAAATTGCTTATGCCGATAGCGAATGGTGGGATATCAAGCAGACGATGGCGGCTTATAGTGCGTTGCTCAGCGGTGATTTGATGAAAGCCAATCAGCGGGCGGCGCAACTGGATGCCGATGAGCCAGACAGTTGGTACGTCGTGGCCGATTTGTTGTTACGGCAGCAAAATCCGCAAGCTGCATTGGCCTATTTAGAACCGAAAATGCCACAAGCCGGCAAGGTGGTGGGTAAAGACGGTAAATTGGGCCGGTTATACATCGATGCCTTGCAGCAAACCGGGCAATGGCAGCGGTTGTTAGAGCAAGTGCCGGTCGCGATTAAACAGCAATGGTTCAATAAAGCCCAGTGGCAGGATGTTCGTTTTAAACTGTATCCGTTTGCGGTGCAGGGCTTGATGGCACAAGGCTTGTTTGATGAAAATGCCGCATATTGGACGGCGTTGTCGGCGAAAGAACGCAAATCGGCGGCAGTCAGTATTGGTCGTGCTTGGGGCACGGCGCAGTTAGGGCAGCCAGAGCAGGCCGAAAGCCAGTTGTTGGATGTACTGGCACTCAATGATTTAAAACACGCGTGGCCAGCTTTGCGTCGTATTCCACTGGGTCGCCATGTGTTGGCGCTGCGCAAACAACTGCAGCATTGGTTACGTGATCATCCAAACCACGGCTACATTTACGCCATGTTGGCCTATTGTGCGGTGCAAGAGCAAGATGTTGCGCAAGCCGACGTGGCTTGGCATAAAGCCTTGCAATACCAGCCTGAGCTGGCGCAACACGCGCTGACCGAATTGGCATGACCTCAGCTCGGGCACAAGGTTTTGCGCCGGTGTGGCGTCCTGATGCCCGACTGTTGATCCTCGGTAGTTTGCCTGGCGTGGCGTCTATCGCGGCAACGCAATATTATGCCCATCCACGCAATCAATTTTGGTCCATGATGCAGGCATTGTTTCAGGTCGAGCGGTCTGCACCTTATGCTGAGCGCTTGGCGCAGTTGCAACATGCTGGCGTGGCGCTGTGGGATTTGTTGGACAGTGCCGAGCGTCCGGGAAGTTTGGACAGCGCGATTGTGACTGACTCAATGCAAATCAATGATTTATCTGCGCTGATTGCGCAGCTACCACAGCTGCACACCCTCGCCCTCAACGGCGCCAAAGCCAGCCAACTGCTGCAACGTTATCAAAAGACCACCCCGCTGCCAGCACATCTGCGCATCCTAGCGCTGCCTAGCACCAGCCCCGCGCACGCAGCGCTGAATTTCACGCAAAAGCTACAGCAATGGCAGCAGCTTTGCTGACTGACGTTACGAATCTGCCGCCGATTTATGTGCTTACTTCAAACCAAAAGCACGGTTGATCTGCTGGCGCAATGCAGGCTAGATAGTCACCAATCTCAACGTAATTCACGTCGGTCGCAGGTGCTTGAACGGCGCCGGTTAATAAATCGGTCAGTGGGATTTCGTGATATTTCGCCAGTGTTTCTAACAAGGTCCAGCGTCGATAAAACTGGATTGATGACTCGCAAAATGGCGCTAAGAGTGGAAAAAGTTGAGGATACAGACCAAAAGCACGATCGGTTTGACAGTATTCCAAATCGACCGCAATGTGATAGGTCGAATTAACAGCCACTAACAGTTTTTGCTGGCTGTGGCTTATAGAGCACTGCCAGCGCTGCTGATCAATCCACAGCTCTGGCGCTTGCTCAGATGGCAACGTGATAGCAATAGCTGCTGGCGGCACAGCCGCGAGTTGTGAACATAACCAACGCAGCATGGCTCGGCCCCATGCAAAACTGCATCGACGTTTTTCCGAAGCCTGTTGCAACCACTGCCATTCTTGAGGTGTTAACCAATCTGCCGGTGGCAAGTGTGAGCTCGGCAACGAGACAACAACACAGTAGGAGGTTGCAGTTGCCATTGATACATTTAAATCACAAAACATTTTTATTTGTTTCAACGCATTACCCATGAAGTCGTGCACACATCTTTACAGAATTGCAATCTATTGCTTATTATGCCGCTATATACAGACAAGTTCTGCCGATTTATTAGGTTTGTTGTTTTACGGACGGTTGTACGCGCCATGGACTTTTTTCTTCAGGATTGGCATTTTTGGTCGCAAGAATTGCCTGATTCTGCCACAAATGGCCAAGCCTCATACCCAGAACTGCAACAAATACCTGCGTTACAACGGCGAAGACTCAGTGATCTGACCAAGATCTCGTTGCACCTTGCATTCGCCCATCAAATCGCCGCTGACACGCCTGTGGTGTTTGCTTCACGTCATGGTGATTTACACAAAACATCGCAGTTGCTAAAACAAGTCGCCACCGATGACGACGTATCGCCTACGCAATTTGCTTTGTCGGTGCATAACGCCATGGTGGGGCAATACAGTATTTTGACACAGCACCAAGCCCAACACAGTTCAGTCGCGGCGGGGGATGCTAGTTTGCATTACGGTGTGTTAGAAGCCTGGACTTTGTTACAATGCAATGAATGCGACCAGGTGCTGGTTGTGTATGCAGACCAACGACTACCAGACATTTATGCCGACTTTGATACGCATCCTACTGTGGATCATGGCATGTCACTGCTGTTGAGTAAAAATCCTGTCGGCAGCCACCTGCGTTTGCTGCGGCAAAGCCACAACCAGCTCGGCTACAAGCATGAAGCGTTCGAGCTGCAGCGATTTTTGCAAGGGACTTCGCCCAATATTCAGATCACCACACGCCGCGAACAGTGGTGTTGGCATCGTTTGAGTTAAGCTGTGTTGGCGCTATTTAATCGTGGCTATCGATTGCTTGCTACCGGATTTTGCTTTGCCATGTTCGGTGTCGGTGGTTTGGTTTTATCGCTGTTGATTTTTCCGCTGCAACGACTGTTTATTCGTGATGGTGTCAAGCGTCGGCAATGCGCTCGCTACACCGTGCATTATTCCTTTAAGTTGTTCATTAAGTTGATGCAGGGTTGTGGCGTGTTTTATTTCGATTTCCCGTCTGCAGCTCAATTAGCGGATAGCCGCGGTAAAATTTTGGTGGCGAATCATCCGACGCTGATTGACGTGGTGTCGCTGATTTCTTTGTTACCTCATGCTGACTGCGTGGTGAAGGCGCAGTTGTTTAACAATCCTTTTATACGTGGTGTGATTCAATCGACGGGCTACATAACCAATGCGGACCCTGAGGGTTTATTGGACGATTGTGCCGAGTCATTGCGCCGTGGTTCGACCTTAATTATTTTTCCGGAAGGCACTCGAACCAAACCCGGTCAAAGCGTGCAGTTGCAGCGCGGCGCCGCCAATATGGCGATCCGGACGGGCTGCCCGTTGAAAATTTGTCTGCTCAATTGTCAGCCAAGTACGCTTACCAAAAATGAGCCGTGGTACCATATCCCTAAAATCCGGCCAAGACTCACCATTCGCGTGGTGCGCGATTGGGCGATTGATGCATACCAAGAGGCGCCAAGCCATGCGGCACGGCGACTTACACGAGATTTAGAATTATTTTTTAATCAGGTATACCTAGACGATGGAACAGTTAAAAACAGAATTGAAACAGCTAATTATCAGCAGTCTTGAGCTGGAAGATATTCAGACTGAGGATATTGATGACGCCGCCCCGTTATTTATCGACGGGTTGGGGTTGGATTCGATTGATGCACTTGAGCTTGGCTTAGCCCTTAAGAAAAAATACAACATCAAAATCGACGCCAATGACAAAAACACCCAGCGCCATTTCGCCAGCATCAACAGCTTGGCGGCATTTGTTCAACAGCAATCAGTCGTGGAGAACTGAGCATGACCACAAAACAGGACATCTTAACTATGCTAACCGACCTTTTGGTCGACGAGTTTGAATTGGATGCAGCACAAATCGATATGGATGCCCAGCTCTACCAAGACTTGGACTTAGATAGTATCGATGCGGTCGATTTGGTTGTGAAATTGCGTGAAATGACCGGGACCAAAATCGAGCCTGAAGCATTCAAGCAAGTTCGTACCGTTGGGCATGTCGTGGATGAAATCTACAAGTTAAAAACTGCTTAGTTCCCACCCGTGAGAGTCGTGTCGATTGTACTCGTCATCCTCTACCCATTTTGGGTGTATTTTGCCGTGTCACAAGGTTGGTCACTGCTGGCTCTGGTGCCAATTTTGCTTGGATTGGCAATCAAGTATTGTCAGGCTACAACGACGTTAGCCCAACGTCGATTTTGGATTCTGACTGCACTGCTGTTATCAGTGGCGGTGTGGTTGAATCAAGTCGAGCAAGCCTTGTTGTATTACCCGGTCTGGGTAAATGCGGGCATGTTGTGGTTATTTGCCAGTTCGTTGTGGTTTCCACCGAGCATTGTTGAACGGATCGCTTCATTGATGGAAGGTCCGCTGCCAGAGAGTGGGCGTCGTTATACACGCCGCGTAACTCAGGTTTGGTGTGGTTTTTTTATCTGCAATGGTACGACGGCTGCCTGGCTGGCGTGGTTGGGCAATTGGCAATGGTGGACCTGGTATAACGGTGCCATCTCATACGTCTTGATGGGAACGTTAATGGGCGTGGAATATTTGATTAGACAACGAGTACGTCGGCATGAGCAACGTAGCCCCTGAGCATTGCTGGAGCATTCAGCAAGATCCACTGTTTATCGGAGGGGCGTCACCATGGTTGGATCATACTGGACAGCTGTCGGCGACAGAATTCTTGCGACGCGTGCAAAGTGCCAAAGTATATTGCCAATCGTTGCCCGCGCGGCGCGTCGCCTTGTTTCATCACGATATAGTGCCATTTGCCGTGTGGTTGCTGGCGTTATTAAGCGCCGAAATTGATGTGGTGGTGATGCCCAATGACAAACCTGACACCGTCCAGGCCACGTCGGGCATGGTGGATTGCGTCTGGTTGCAACCGGATTGGTTGGCTCCCGCCCCAACTGCAGCGGCATTGGCGATAGCGCCAACGGCCCAACTCTGGTTCTTAACATCCGGATCGACCGGGGCGCCCAAATTAGTCGGTAAACAGTTTTGGCAACTGCAACACGAAGTGCAGGTATTGCAACACACCTTTCAACCTGCCGAGCCTCACGGTGCCGTGGTCTTTGCTGCGACAGTCCCTCATTACCATATTTACGGGCTGTTATTTCGTCTGTTGTGGCCTTTGCAACATGGCGCCACCTTGTACAGTCCGACGATCGAGTATGCGGAGCAGTGGTTGGCACTAGCCCGGTTGGGCCGTGCGGTCACCTTGGTCAGCAGCCCGGCACATATCTCTCGCTACGACAACCTGCAGCAGATCCCGCAGCAATCGCCACAATTGGATCGGGTGTTTTGCTCGGGAGGGCCGTTGGCCGAGCGCGATGCCGCCGCTTTTTTTCAGCAAACCGGCTATGGCGTCATCGAGGTGGTTGGCAGTACCGAAACCGGTGGTATTGGTTGGCGGCAGTTCCGCGGTGAGTGCGGTGAGCGACCATGGCAGGCGTTTGCTGGCATAGAACTTTCGCTAAATTCGGAGCAATGTTTGCGTCTGCGGTCGCCATATTTGGGGGCCGCATGGTATGACACGTCGGATTATGCCGAATTGCGCAATGCGCCCTATTTTGTGTTACACGGTCGCGCCGATCGCATCGTGAAACTAGAAGAAAAGCGGCTCGCTCTGGCTGAAGTGGAGTCGCTTTGCCAACAGTTGCCATGGTTACAGCAGGCGGCAGCCTTGTTGGTGCCCGCGACGTCCGCACAAGGCCGTATTCAGCTGGGTTTGGTGGTCGAGTTAAGCCCTGCGGGGCAGGACTATCTTCTCAGCCACGGTAAGCGCGCGTTGAATCAGCAGATCCGTCAAGCCTTATCGCAGCGGTTTGAACCCGTGTTGTTACCCCGAAAGTTTCGTTATGTGTCGCGTTTGCCATTTAATGCGCAAGGCAAATTGCCTTTGCAACAACTTGAGGCATTGTTCTTGTCATGAGCCGATTTTTTCCACCGAGCCAAGTCACGCAGCAAAGTGCAGAGGGGATTGAGTTAACACTGCAGGTGTCTTCAGATCTGTATTATTTTTCAGGACATTTTCCGAAAGCGCCAGTGTTGGCTGGGATAGCGCAATTGGATTGGGCTGTGTACTACACCCAAACTCATCTGTTGCCAGCGCATCAGGTATTAAGTGTCGAAGTGCTTAAATTCCAAGAAATGATCCTGCCGGATGTCACGGTGCGTTTGATGATTGCACACACCAAAGCAGATACCACGACCTTTGCTTTTTACGTGGGTGAACAACGGATGTCGTCAGGTCGACTGAAATGGGGACCGCGTTTTGCGTAAATGTTTTGTGATCCCTGTCTACAATCACCCGTGGACTGTCGGTGACACGGTGCAGCAGTTGCTGCCATTCAATTATCCCATCATTGTGGTCAACGATGGGTCTGATGCCCAGACCACGGCGGTATTGCAACAGTTGGCAGCGACCTGTCCAGCCATCGACTTAGTAAGCCATGACGTCAATCAAGGCAAAGGTGGTGCTGTGATGAGCGGATTGCGCCGCGCTCATGCGTTAGGTTACAGCCACGCGCTGCAAGTGGATGCCGATGGTCAACATAATTTGGCCGATATCCCGCACTTATGGCGCCACGCCGAGCAGCAACCAAACGCTTTAATCAGCGGCGCGCCAGTTTATGACGATTCGATCCCGACAGGACGGAAAATCGGGCGGTGGATCACCCACTTTTGGGTGTGGGTTGAAACCTTAAGCTTTAGTGTGAAAGACACCATGTGTGGCTTTCGGGTTTATCCGATAGCCAGTGCTGTCGCTTTGTTTGATCGCGTCGCCTTAGGCAAGCGGATGGATTTTGATATCGAAGTGATGGTTCGGTTGTACTGGCAAGGGGTAACGCCGGTATTTATGCCAACCAAAGTGATTTATCCGCAAGGGGGACGGTCCCACTTTCATGTGCTCCACGACAACTGGTTGATCAGTAAAATGCATACGCGGTTGTTTTTTGGCATGGTGGTTCGGTTGCCCAGTTTATTGCGGCGCAAGTTGCAACGGTTCTGGTCATGACTGAGCAACATTGGGCAAAACAGGCCGAAAGTGGCAGTTACCTTGGTATCCGCATCCTGCTTGGGTTTTACCGATTAGGTGGAAAATGGCTGCTGCGAGTGATGCTGGTGCCGGTGTTGGCCTATTTTGTCTGCATGAATAAGCGGGCGCGGCAGGCGTCACGTCAGTTTCTGCTGCGGGTGCACCACACAGCCGCCGCCCAGAGTCCATTTTTGGGCGAGCCTGGGCTTTGGCAGGTGTTTTTACATTTTTATAGTTTTGCCCAGGAAGCGTTGGCCAAAATTGATGGTTGGCTCGGGCGCATTGGCCCGGATCGACTAACAACCGCTGGCGGTACCACGTTTGAACAGATTGTGCAGCAACAAAAAGGCGGCGTGTTGATCGGTAGCCACCTTGGCAATGTTGAATTGAGTCGGGCGATGGCAAGCCTAAAGTACAGCACTCGTATTCACGTGTTGGTGTTCACTCGCCATGCGGTGGCCTTTAATAAAGCACTGCAACAAGCCAATCAGATGGTGCAAACCAATATGGTGCAAGTGGATACAATCACGCCCGCGCTGGCCATGCAAATGCGCGACTGGATCGACAATAACGAATTTATTGTCATCGTAGGCGACCGCATGTCGGTGTCAGCGCCAGAGCAAGCGGTGTGGACTGATTTTTTGGGGCACAGCGCACCTTTTGCCATTGGTCCTTGGGTATTGGCCAGCGTGCTGGAATGCCCAGTGTATTTACTGTTTTGTATGCGAGAAGGCGATAAATACGCCCTCACATTAGAGCATTTTTCCGATCAAATCCTGTTACCGCGTAAACAGCGCCAGCATGCGCTGCAACAATATGTCAGTGCATATGCGGCTGTGTTGCAGCGCTTTGCTCTGCAGTACCCCTATCAATGGTTTAATTTTTTTGATTTCTGGCATTTGCCTGAGATTGGCAAGGACAAGTAATAGTGAAAACGACTTCTAGCTCTTTGAGCGCAGAGCAACCGCTAAACTCGGTGACTTTTGGTCAGACTCGGCTTCGAATTGAAGATATTGCGGCGATCGCCCGCCATGGTGTGTCCGTTACGATGACGGACAACGTCGATTTTTGGCGCCGGATTGATGCCGGTGTTGCTTTTTTAGACCAATTGCTGGACGAAGACGGCGTTATATATGGTGTGACGACCGGGTATGGGGACAGTGTGACGGTGCGGGTACCCTTGCATCAAGTGTATGAATTACCGGTGCATTTAACGCGGTTCCATGGGTGTGGGTTGGGACAAGAATTTTCTGTGCAACAGGGGAGAGCAATTCTTGCCACGAGGTTGTGTTCGTTAAGCCAAGGGTATTCGGGTGTAAGCCGAGATTTATTGGCGCGCTTGGTCGACTTTTTAAATCACGATGTCACGCCTTGTATTCCACAGGAAGGCAGTGTGGGAGCTAGTGGCGATTTAACACCTTTGTCGTACGTTGCCGGAGCGATGATCGGTGAGCGCGATGTGATGTATCGCCAAGCGCGCCGTCCCGCGTTGGACGTGATGCAAGAGCTCGGTTGGCAACCCTTGACCCTGCGGCCGAAAGAAGGCTTAGCGGTGATGAACGGTACCGCGGTGATGACGGCACTGGCGTGTTTGGCCTACGAACGGGCGGACTACCTGACAAAGTTGTCTAGCCGGGTCACTGCGATGATGAGTCTCGCATTAAAAGGCAACAGCCATCATTTTGACGATATTTTATTTAGTGTAAAACCGCATCCAGGCCAGAATGAAGTGGCCGCTTGGATCCGCCATGATTTGAATCATCATGAGCACCCTCGCAATGCCGACCGACTGCAAGACCGCTATTCCATTCGATGCGCGCCCCATATCATCGGCGTGTTGCGTGACAGTTTGCCTTGGTTTCGTCAGTTGATCGAAAATGAACTCAACAGTGCCAATGACAACCCTATTGTGGACGGCATTGGCGAACATGTACTGCATGGTGGGCATTTTTACGGTGGCCATATAGCCATGGCAATGGATAGCATGAAAACCGCCGTGGCCAATCTAGCTGACTTGCATGATCGACAAATGGCGCTGCTGATGGACACGCGATACAACAATGGCTTGCCTGCCAATTTAAGTGCCGCGTCACCAGAGCGACGGTTTATTAACCATGGCTTTAAAGCGGTGCAAATCGGCTGTTCAGCATGGACAGCGGAGGCGTTAAAACTGACGATGCCAGCCAGCGTGTTTTCGCGGTCCACCGAATGCCATAACCAAGACAAAGTCAGCATGGGCACCATAGCTGCCCGCGATTGCTTACGGGTATTGGAGTTAACAGAACAAGTGGTTGCCGCCTCGCTGTTAGCCGTGCAGCAGGCGTTGTGGTTGCGTGTGCAGCGGCAAGAGCTGGCATTAGACAGCTTGATGCCGGAATTGCAGACGATGTTGCAATGGCTTGGCGAACATCATGCGTTGGTCGATGAAGATCGCCAATTGGAAACTGAATTGCGTCAGTTAATCGATGCAATCCAACAGCAACAATTTGCTCTGTATCAGGGGTAGCCCATGCGTTCGGCAACTATTCAAATCACAGTGCCTTTTTTTGATATCGATGCCATGCATATTGTTTGGCATGGTCATTATGTGAAGTATCTGGAATTAGCGCGCTGCGCGTTATTGCAGTCCTTTGACTACGATTACCCGCAGATGCAGCAATCGGGGTACATGTGGCCTATTGTCGATATGCAGATTAAATATCGTAAATCAGCGACGTTAGGTCAGCCCATCGCAGTTATTGCAACCTTGGTGGAGTGGGAACATCGGATTAAAATCAATTACCGCATCGTGGACGTCGCCAGTGGTGCTGTATTGACCAAAGCCAGCACCATTCAAGTGGCTGTGGCTATTGCGACCGGAGAGATGTGTTTTGAATCACCGGCGGTATTGTTACAGAAATTAGGACTGCCGGTATGTGGTTCAGCAGAATAGTTGGCTTGATCGTGGCAGGCTTTGTCAGCGGTCAGGTGATGGCCACAGACGCGACTCTGGTCGGGCGCTGGACACTGGCGCCAGGGCATTACCCTTTTGTTCAACAGAAGTGGATCAAGGGCTTGCAGCGCCCGTTGCGGAGTTCGGGCTATTTAGCACTCAATGAGCAAAGCCTAGAGTGGGTCACTGAGAAACCCGTGCTGCAAAAGGTGCATTTGGACGCACATGGCGTGACGTTACAGCACCAGCAGGTGCAAGCCGGCTCTGAACTGATTGGCCAATTGATGTTAGCGGTGGTCAAACACGATACACAGTTTTTGGCAAAGCATTTTCGGATGTCCCAACCCCAAGCTGGCTGCCTCACATTGCAGCCGAATGCGGCGCCGTTAAACCAGTTTTACCAGCAGATCCAACTGTGTGGTGAAACCAAACTACAGCAAATCGAACTGATTGAGTTACAAGGCAATCGTAGCCTTATTCAATTGCAAGGTCCTGCGACATGACCATGAAGTCGGCTTGGGGCCTTTGGTTGGCGTTACTGGCAGGCTTGCTGTGTGGGCTCTTGGTGCTAGTGCCGCAGGCTCATTGGAGTAGTAGCTTGACTGCTGCATTTCCGCAGGAGCAAGGTCAATGGCAACAACAATTGTTGTCCAACAATACGGCCAATCGGCAGTTCCGGTTGTTATTAACGGGGTTGCCGGCCGCCGAGTTGCAAGCAATCGCCAGCGAACTGATGTTGGCGACAGGTGATGGCGCGTCATGGCACTGGCAAAAACCCACCGATGCGATCACGGAAATGACCGCATTCGCGCAACATGCCGCAGGGCGTATTGCCAGCTCAGGTGCCATGCAGCAACTACAGCAAGGCCAGTTTCAACCGTTAATTGATGCCGCATGGTTGCGATTGGTCAGCCCTTTGCCGCTGCCAGACGACATAGTCCAGCATGACCCCTTGTTATTGGCGCAAGTGCATATCGAGCAGTTGTTGCAAACGACGGGTTTAGGTGCCGGGCTGCAACCCAAGGAGGTGGGGTATGTCGGCAGTTACCAGCAAAAAGACTTTGTGTTGATGCTCGGACAATTGCAATTTGATCCATTTGACAGCAGCAAGACACAACAAGCGATGGCTGAATTGACGCTGCAGTTCGAGCGCCTGCAACAGCAACATGCAGGTTTACAGCTGATCCGCAGCGGTGTGGTGTTTCATGCCGCCATGGCAAGCAGCAGAGCACAGCATGAAATGACATGGTACGGCGGGTTTTCCTTACTCGCGATCACCCTGCTTGTCTTGGTGGTGTTTCGAAGTCTGTATCCGCTTTTGATTGTGAGTTTGCTGTTAACCACCGGCGTGTTGGCGGGGTTACTTGCGGTATTGTGGTATTTTGAATCGCCCCATTTAATCGCCTTTGTGTTTGCCACGACGTTGATTGGCATTGCCGTGGACTATGCCTTCCATGGCATGCTTGCGGTACCCCATGGCCGCGCATTTTTCCGCCAAATGCTCCCTGGGCTGCAACTCAGTTTGGTGTCGACGTTAATCGGTTACCTTGTGCTGTTTGTATTGCCACTTGCCATTTTAAATCAAGTTGCTGTGTTTATGATGGTTGGGATGTCGGCGGTGTATGGCGTGGTGCACTGGTTATTACCCGTCGTGTTACCCAGCTGCCAAGTCTCCGCAGCCGCCACGTCCACGGCTCAGCGATATTTGGCTGTGTGGCACCGACTGTCAGTGCGACAAAGCCGCATGTTATTGCTGGCGGTGCCCATGTTGGTGCTGGTGGCGGTTGTGGCGTTGCTGCGGGTTGATGATGATGTCAGAACCTTAAATAGTCTGGATCCAGCGCTGCTGGCACAAGAACAGCAGTTGCAACAAATGTCTGGTATGCACTGGGATATGCGCTTTGTGTTAGTGCAAGCGCAGCAGCTGGACGAGTTGTTGCTGCGCGAACAACAGGTTGTTGCTTTGCTCGAAACATGGCAGCAACAGGGCAAACTGGCACATTGGCAAGCTTTAAGTGACTGGGTTTGGCCGGTAAGTGTGCAACAAGAATTGCAAACTCAGCTGCAAGCCGCGGCCAAACATCCAGCGGTCAGTGACTATCTGCAACAGCTAGGCATCAAGCTAGTGCCAACACCGCCACAACCGATGTCGTTATCCCAACTGCCAAGCACACTCCAACTGCTCGCGATAGCACCAGACGTCGCCGATGCGCCGGCGTTGGTGGGGGTGATCCCGGTGCATGGCTGGCAGCTTGAACATTCGCAGCTCGAGCAGTTGCGTCAGATAGGGCTAGTGGATGTATATAACCCCGTTGCCGACGCGAGTGAACGATTACAAGGTGTGCGTGTGCATTTACAGCATGGCGTAACACTTGCCGCGTTGGCAATTTTGCTATTTCTGTGTTGGCATTTTGGTTGGAAACGCGCTGTCGCCATTGCGCTGTATTTGGTGGTATGTGGCGGCGCAGCCTTGCTGCCGACCCTGTTACTTGGTCAGGCTCTGAACCTATTTCATATTGTTGGCTTGGTGTTGGTGCTAGCACTGACATTGGATTACGCCATCTTTTTTAGCTCCACATTGGCGGCAACTGAAGTGCAGCTGGCGGTTGGGCTATCGGCGCTGACCAGCATGTTTGCTTTTGGTGTGCTGATCTGCAGCCAAACACCGGTGATTGCAGGGTTTGGTTTGACCATTTTAGCGGGGATTAGCACCGCGTTGTTGTTTGCCCCTATTTTAAGAACTACACGAGTTGAGGAAGTTGTACCATGAAAATGGATTTTGACGTTGTGATTATTGGCGCGGGGCCTGCGGGTGCTGCGGCAGGCGCCCTGCTGATCGAGCAAGGTTATTCGGTGGTGTGTCTAGAAAAGGGCTATTTCCCACGCTTCTCGATCGGTGAAAGCCTGTTGCCCCATTGCATGGAATTTTTAAGTGAAGCGGGTTTGTTAGACGACGTGGTCAGCGCGGCACCGGCTTTGGGGTTTCAGTTTAAAGATGGTGCCGTGTTTCATAAGCAGGGGCTGCGAACTGAATTCGATTTTACCCAAAAATTTACCGCCGGACCTGGCACCACGTTTCAAGTCAAACGAGCCAACTTTGACAAAGTCTTGGCGGACGCCGCGAGCAATAAAGGTGTGGCTATTCGGTATGGGGTTGAGGTTGTCGCGATTGAACGAGTCGCTGGCGTGAGTAATGTGCAGGTGAGATTGGCAGATGGCGAGCAGCACCAATATCAATGCCGCTTTGTATTAGATGCGTCAGGGTTTGGTCGCGTGTTACCTCGGCTGTTTGAATTGGAATCTCCGTCAGGGTTTCCGGTGCGCCAAGCCTGCTTTTGTCACATCCAAGACCATATTGTCGACCCGACGTTTGACCGCAATAAAATTTTAATTACGGTTCACCCTGATTTAATTGATGTCTGGTTTTGGTTGATCCCGTTTAGTGATGGCACCGCGAGTGTGGGGGTTGTCGGCCAGACCGAACGTTTTGCCGGCTTTGGCAGTGATCACGATGCCTTGTGGCACAATGTGTCGGCCGACCCGCAGCTGAGTCAGCTATTGCGCAATGCCACTCCGCTCAACGACGTTCGCAGTCTAGTGGGGTACTCGGCGAATGTGCGTCAATTGGCAGGTGATGGCTATGCACTGCTGGGGAATGCGGGCGAGTTCCTCGACCCGGTGTTTTCGTCAGGGGTGACCATTGCGTTGCGGTCGGCCAGTATGGCCGTGCCGGTGTTAGTGCGACACCTGCAGGGCGAGCAGATCGATTGGGATCGCGAATACAGTCAACCTTTGCGTGCGGGCATCGACACATTTAGGCAGTTTGTCGAGGCTTGGTATGATGGTCGTTTCCAAAAAATGATTTTTAGCCCGGACCGCCAACCCGCAATCACCGAGATGATCTCGTCAATTCTGGCAGGGTACGCGTGGGATAAAACCAATCCATTGGTCGCCGAAACTCGCCGACGGCTGAATACATTGAGTGAGTTATGCGACGCCTAGCGATCCTATTGGCATTGTTGTTGAGTGCGTGTCAGCTGTTACCTGGCTCGGAACTGGTCTATCAACGGGATGGCGGCTATTACCTGCTGCAGACGCGTTGGCAAGGGCCGGCTCAGCAAGTGTTGCAGCATGTCAACTTTACCGCAGCTGGACGCCAACATGAGTTTTTGCTCAGTGCTCAGTTTGACGCGACACAGATGCTGCTGGTGGGCTTGTCGCCATTAGGGCACGAACTGTGGCGAATTGTACTGACTCCGGATGGGCAGTTGACGGCATCGGGGATTCAACCCTTTGCAAATTCGCGTTTTGCGGTTCAATTGTTAGCGCAAATGCAGTGGAGTTTATTGCCACTCCCAGCGATCCAACCGCACCTTCATGCGCTGACGATGCAGCAGTTGTCGACTCAACGACAGTTGAAAAACGCGGACGGCAGCACAGTGCTCACCATTGATGGCGCGGGCGACATTGCGGTAGGTCACACCTTGCGCATCCATGATAGCCAGTTTGAATTGCGCATTGAGACGTTAGAACAGGAGTTATTATGAGCCAAGCACCGGTTCTCACCTCGGTGGGCATGTGTTGCGCCTTGGGGATAACACCCGCCGAGGTGTGGCAGCGGGCGGCTGCAGGCAGCACCAGTGGCATGCGCTGGCGACACGATTTATTAACCGCGGGCCAAGGTGTCGTGGTTGGAGACGTCGTGGCGGATTTGGTTGATCTGTCCGATAGACCTGTGGCCGAACAAAGCAGAAACAATCAGCTGGCGGCGACTGCCTACGCACAAATTGCGGCGGATGTCGCGGTGGCAAAACAACAGTTTGGCGCAGACCGCGTTGCGGTGGTGATCGGTACCAGCACCTCGGGCATTTCGAATGGCGAAGCGGCGATGGTGCCCAAATTGCACCACGGGGCGTGGCCTGCGACCTTTGATTATCAGCAGCAGGAAATGGCGGCACCAGCCTTGTTTATCGCTGAACTCGCGCAAGTGCAGGGCCCTGCGTTGGCGGTGTCGACGGCGTGTTCATCCAGTGCTCGGGCGCTGATGACGGCGCGCAACTTATTAGACACTGGCCTGGCAGACGCGGTGATTGTCGGTGGAGTGGATTCATTGTGCCGCATGACCCTTCGCGGATTTTCTGCGTTGGAATCTGTTTCGGCAGGCTATTGCCAACCTTTTGGCAAAGACCGCGATGGGATCAACATCGGCGAGGCCGCGGTGTTATTTGTGTTGCAGCGCCAGCCGTTGGCAGATGCGTCGGTGGTGATACGATTGTCAGGCTGTGGAGCCTCCGCCGACGCGCATCATATGTCGGCGCCTCACCCCCTTGGCGAAGGTGCTGAACGGGCGATACGCCAAGCGCTGCGCCAGGCCAAGCTAGAGGTGCAGGATTTGAGTTATATCAATGCGCATGGCACGGCGACGCCGTTGAATGATGCGATGGAAGCGCTGGCACTGCAACGGCTAGGCGCCTGTGGCGTGCCATTGAGTTCCAGTAAGGCGCTGACAGGGCATACGCTGGGCGCGGCGGGGGCGTTGGAAGCCGCGTTGTGTTGGTTAATGTTGTCTGAGCACAATACAAACCAAGCCCTGATCCCGCACATCTGTACAACAGAACCCGATCCGTCATTACCTCCGTTGTCCTTTGCGTCTGGCATCAGTTCAACCCCGCTACGGCATTGCTTAAGCAATTCGTTTGCGTTTGGTGGTAACAATATGGCGATTATTTTGAGTAAAGATTGATGAGTCACCCTAGGTTAGAACAACTGATTTCCCATCGGCCGCCGATGATTTTATTAAGTCGATTTGTCTCAGCTGACGACACGTCCGCTTGTTGTGAAGTGGATATTGATAGTTCAAGCTTGTTGTTTCAATCTGAGCTGCAAGGCGTGCCGTCCTATGCCGGATTGGAGTATATGGCTCAAACCATCGCCTGTTATGCAGGGGCGCAAGCGCTTGCCAATGGGGCCGAGGTGAAAGTTGGCTTCCTGCTGGGGAGTCGCAAATATGAACCAAGCGTCCCCGTGTTTCCATGCGGGTGGACATTACGTGTCACTGCGGAAAAAGTCATGATGGAGCAATCGGGGTTGAGCGTCTTTGACTGCCAAATTTTCCATCAACAACAACTGTTGGCAAAGGCCAACGTGAATGTGTTTCAACCTGACAATGTCAGGGATTGGATCAAGGAGTAAAACATGCCTCGCTGTCTCGTGACAGGCTCTAGCCGTGGAATAGGCCGAGCTATCGCTTTGCAATTAGCGAAAGATGGTTTTGATATTACAGTGCATTGTCGATCTGATGTCGCTAGCGCGGATGCCGTGGCCGCAGAGATTCGCGCGTTAGGGCGGCAAGCATGGGTCTTGCAGTTTGATGTTGCCGATCGGGCCTGTGCGGCTTCGCTGTTAGCGCAGGATGTTGAAACGCACGGGGCGTATTACGCAGTGGTGTGCAATGCAGGTATTCACAAAGATGGCGCATTTCCGGCATTAACTGCACATGAGTGGGATAGCGTGATCCACACCAACCTTGATGGCTTTTATAATGTGTTGCATCCGTTGGTTATGCCAATGATCCAACTACGAAAAGGCGGACGAATAGTCACTATTGCGTCTGTGAGTGGTATTGCGGGCAATCGTGGCCAAGTGAATTATTCTGCAGCTAAAGCGGGATTAATTGGTGCAACCAAAGCGCTGGCATTGGAATTAGCTAAACGCAAAATTACGGTCAATTGTGTCGCGCCAGGGTTAATCGACACCGATATGACCGATGAGCTGCCGTTGGACGAGATGATGTCGATGATTCCGCTGCGTCGTGCCGGCACTGCGGCTGAAGTGGCAGCGACAGTTAGCTTTTTATGTTCTGAGCCAGCCGCGTACATTACCCGACAGGTGATATCAGTGAATGGTGGAATGATTTAATGAAACGGGTAGTCATTACTGGAATGTCGGCCATTACCGCGTTGGGCGATAATTGGAGCGAGTTCCAAACGCGTTTAGCCGCAGGCGAGAATGCAGTCAAACGGATGAGTGACTGGGATTGCTATCAAGAGCTCAATACACGGCTTGCCGCTCCCGTGTTGCATTTTGTGCGGCCAGAGCATTATTCTCGTAAACTGACTAGGTCGATGGGGCGAGTGTCGTTGATGGCGACCCGAGCCACCGAATTAGCGCTTGAGCAAGCCGATTTGCTCAACCACTCAGCGTTAACGAATGGCGCTTGTGGTATTGCTTATGGTTCTTCGACCGGCAGTACAGAGCCGATTTGTGCCTTTGGTCGAATGTTGGACCAGAAAGTCATGGCAGGGGTCACCGCGACCAGTTACATTCAAATGATGGCGCATACCACAGCAGTAAATATTGGTGTGTTTTTTGGCGTCAAAGGTCGTGTCTATACCACCAGTTCTGCCTGTACTTCTGCGTCTCAAGGGATAGGTTATGCGTATGAGGCGATTAAATTTGGTCGCCAACAGCTGATGATAGCCGGCGGAGCAGAGGAGCTTTGCGTCACCGAGGCAGCGGTGTTTGATACCTTATTCGCCACCAGTGTTCGAAATGATCAACCAGGCCTTACGCCCCGTCCATTTGACAAAGGGCGTGATGGATTAGTATTAGGCGAAGGCGCTTGTACGCTGATTCTTGAAGAGTTAGAGCACGCCAAAGCCCGGGGGGCGACCATATTGGCCGAAGTTGTGGGTTATGGCACAAACGCTGACGGAGCCCATGTCACTCAACCCTCTGCACCAACGATGGAAATCGCGATGCGTTTAGCTTTAGCTGATGCGCAGTTGTCCCCTGATGATATTGGTTATATCAATGCACATGGCACCGCGACGGAACGGGGTGATATCGCCGAGACGCAAGCCACGTTGCAAGTGTTTGGGAACCGCACACCGATCTCATCGCTCAAAAGTTATTTAGGACACACGTTAGGTGCCTGTGGCGCTATTGAAAGTTGGGCTAGCATCATGATGATGAAAGAGCAATGGTTTGCACCGACGTTAAACTTAACCGAGCTAGACCCCGCCTGTGCGCCGTTGGATTACATTCGTGATGAACCTCGTTCATTGCAATGTAACTATGTCATGAATAACAATTTTGCTTTTGGCGGCATTAATACCTCCTTGATATTCCGTAATTGGTCGGATGTATGAATTGGCGCCGGCTTTTGTTATTAGTCGCCTGTGGTTCTGTAAGAACAGGGCTGGCCGCGGAATATCAACTCGGCGCAGGTATATTGTTGGCGAGCCAGCCGCATTATCGTGCCGCTGAGCAATCCAACATGCTGGTGTTGCCGGTGCCGTTTTTTACGTACCAAAGTGAACGCTTGACCATCGACCGCCAAGGAGCAACCGGCTTACTGGCTGAGGGTGATGGCTGGCAACTGAATGTCAGTTTAGCTGGCGCGCTCCCGGTGGACAGTGCTGACAACAGGCTGCGCCAAGGTATGTCCTCGTTGGCCTGGGTCGGTGAACTTGGTCCAGCCTTGGATATTCAGCTCAATGACACATGGTCGATCCGTTTGCCGGTACGACAAGCCGTCGCTGGTAATCTGCGTCGTCAACACGCCATTGGTCAACGCTTCGAGCCCGAATTGCGCTACAGCACGGACCTGACGTCGAGGTGGCAATGGCAATGTTCGATGTCGCTGGCGTGGAGCAGCCGAAAATACCATCAGTATTTTTATGGGGTTAACGACCAGGATCACACCGCGCAACGACCCGTTTATGATGCCAAAGCGGGCTATAGTGGTTGGCGGTTGTCGCAAGGGGTTGTGTATCAGCAGCAGCAGTGGTGGTTTGGGGGGTATATCCGATATGACAATTCAGCCAATACCTCGTATGCCGATAGTCCGTTATTTGGTAAAACGCACCAGCTCAGCGCAGGTCTGGTACTGGTGCGGATTTTTGACCAAGGTCGGTGGTAATTAACCTTGTTTTTCGAGCAGTTGCTTGGTGTAAACTTCGTTCATTTTGGCTTTAATGTCACCACGCAAGTTGTTTAACCAATTGTTGTATTGACGATGAATTTTGCCGTTTTTCTCGTTCATATTTTTCGAGCTGACATAATTAAACGTGATGTTTTTATCGTCATAGACGATACGCATAACGACCTGGTGCTGGCGAATATTGAGTTCGGCTTGTAGTTCACCCGGCTTGATCGGCGTTATCAGCCAGCCACGCATCGAGCCTGCTTCAATAATGCAGCGCTCTGCTTGTTTTTTCTCCAATGTATAGGGCACAGGTTCGGTCACTGTGGGTTGCAATGGCGCCATTTGACAGGCAACTAAAAAGACAGCAACTGAACCAATCAACAGAGATTTCCAAAGTTTCATTGTGTAATTCCTTTAAATAATGAGCGCCGGCAGTATATCCTAACTGACAGCGGCAGTGGGCACTACCGCTCTAGACTTGGGTCGATCATCAGGAATTAATGGCCATCTTGTGGGAATAATGTTCGTTCCTTCACATCAGCAGTTGGCTTTTGCTGCCAAACTTGCCAGTACTCTTTGTACTTGGCGACAATATCCGCATTGTTGTCTTGTGCCCATTTTTTCGACTTTTCAGTGTTCTCAAACAACACGGTTTTGGCCACCATTTTTTGCACAGCTTTGTCATCCCAGGAAAACTCTTTACCTGATGTATTAACGACAGGCCATAATGAGAAGCGCGCTTTCCAAGCTCCCATCCTTGGTGTAACAACTGAATAATAGGTTTTACCTGCAACAACTTCAGCTTCCAAAAAATCTGCAGCTTCCGATACCACCATATAAATATGTTTACCAGGGGTCGCGTTGACCACGATTTTGGTGTCATCTTCGACTAATCCTAAAAACTCTGGGGTACCTGAGGTCACTTCAAACACGCTTGCACTGATAGCTGCGCCTACAAACGACGAGCGCATGAACACCACTTGAGCATGGTCGGCTGGAGCATTGGTTAAGGCTTGATTGGCCGACTTCACCATTTGACCACTGCTGGCGCAACCTGTAATGAAAACAACAACAGCAAATAATAATGTACGTAACATAGCAAAATTCTCCTTTTGCTTTTTTATCTGTCATTAACAGCGTTTGAATGACTGCTAGATTTAAGTGCAATTAGCGTATGTGTTATGGTTTTTAAGCGAGGCACCGCTTTAATCCAAGTGCCACATGTGTAAATTTGCGCAACTTCATCGTAACATTGTTAATTGTAATGTTTCTACTTTTGTGTTCTGTCATTTTTGATTTTAAAGTAGAGCAATGGTCGATGCTTAACCATATAAACTGTTGGCAAAGATCGCTGGCAGATTACTTTGGGGTTGCTTTAAGAAGTTGTAGCTGCGATAGCAGATTTTTAAGTTGAACAGGGGCGCTTTGATGAAAAATTTAATGAAATTCTTCTATGTTGATGTTTAGACAGCCTATGTGTGCAGCCGCATGACCATTAGCTGGGATGATTTTCAACAAGTCGAATTACGGGTTGGCACTATTGTCGCGGCCGAGCCATTTCCCGAAGCGCGCAAACCGGCGTGGAAGTTACAGGTCGATTTTGGGGCTGAGCTGGGGATCAAAAAATCCAGCGCCCAGCTGACGGCGCTGTACAGTCCCGACACCTTAGTTGGTCGCCAAGTGATCGCGGTGGTGAATTTTCCACCCAAGCAAATTGGCCGTTGGATGTCGGAGTGTCTGGTGACAGGTTTTTACCGCGAAGATGGCGCTGTGGTGCTGGCGGTGCCGGATAGCGCGGTGCCCAATGGTGCCCGTTTGGCTTGATGCCGCGAACTGCTAGTTAAGCCGTTGTTTTGCATGAAATCAGGCTTTTTGGCTACAAATTGCTCATAAAATTTCCTATTTTGCTAGATTGACGTGGTCAAAGCGGCGGCGCATAGTAAAAGTCCTTTGTTGAATGTTCATGCAGGTCTGCCGATGCTTCAAGCGACACCACGCTTTGCACTATGCACCCAGGTTGCCAAACCTGTGACCCTGCATGCCTGCTCGACCGACTACCATTTGTCGGAGTGGTTCGACCTATAAGTTTCCCCTGTCTTCCCTGAATTCCGGTTGCTGGCGGTTTGCGCTTGCCTGCGCTGGTCTATGGCCTTTACGGCTATCTGTTCGTCCCTAAAAAAACCAAAAACATAGGAAAGTAAAAATGAACGCACGTCATGTCATGGCGCTGTGGGCTGTTGCCGCTTGTTGGGCAACACCCGTTGCAGCCGCCTGTTTGCAACAAGAGAGTGAAAGCAACAACACCGAAGCCACCGCCAACGCTAGTGTATGCTCTGGGCAAGCTGTAACTGGCAGCATCAGTTCGAGCACCGACGTCGATTGGTACAGTTTTGATACCAGCAGCACCGGCGATATCAGCATCAATTTGAGTCACGCCAGCGGTGCCGACTTGGATTTTTATCTGTATCGCAGCACCGGCAGTTATATTTTGTCGGGGCAAAGTCGCAACAATCCAGAAACGGGAACTTATCGTGCTGCTGCGGCCGGCAAACACGTTATCAAGGTAGTGCGCTATTCAGGCACCGGCAGCTATACCTTGACCACCACCTTTAACGGCGCGACGGGCGGTGGCACTACACCGCCTGCCAGCTGCGCCTATGGCGCGCGGCCGAGTGTACCGGGCGGCTTAAAAACCTATCTGCTTGGCGCAAATGCCGATGTTTGCCCAACGTTCACCGCCGGGCAGGGCGCGTTGCTGCTGATGGGCGGCGGCACGGACGTCGACGCGGCCTTTAGCAATCGCGTGGCACCACGCATTCAAAAAGGCAACATCGTAGTGCTGCGCACCACAGGTACCGATGCTTACAACAGCTATTTGCAAGGCTTAACCGGCGCGGCGTCGGTTGAAACCATCATTGTCGATACCGTCACCAAGGCCAATTCAGCGTATGTGGAATGGGCGATCAAGTCGGCCGAAGCGGTGTTTTTATCCGGCGGCGACCAGTCGGCCTACTTAAATACCTGGCAAGGCACCAAGGTGCAAACGGCCATTCAGCACGTCTATGACAAAGGCGGCGTGGTCGGCGGCACCTCGGCTGGCGACCATGTGCTCAGCCAGCATATCTATGATCCAGACGGCGTGTCGGGTGCGGTCAGTAGCGAAGTGGTGACCGATTATTGCCACAGCACGGTCAACATCAGCAGCAACTTCTTCAATTTCCCGCTGCTAGCCAATACGCTGAACGACACCCACTTTAAACAACGCGACCGCATGGGCCGCTCGGCAGTGTTCCAAGCCAAGCTGGGCCGCACCGGGCGGATTATTGCCGTGTCGGAAGCGACTAGTTTATTTGTGACGGCCGATGGCCAAGGCGTGGTGGACGGCGCCAATGAAGTGTATGTACTGCGCGCCGATGCGACCACGCAATATACTCAAACGGCCTGTGGCCAGCCGGTGATGATCAAGGATTTGTTGCGCTTTAAGTTATTGCCTGGCGATAGCTACAACGTAAGCAGCAATACGACGGCGGTCACCCCCATTCGCATCAGCATTGATGGGCGCAACACGTCGTTTTATACGCCAACCAGCCCCTATTAAACGCGGCGGCTAGCTGAAAACGCGGCGTAAATCTGTGCTGCGGGACTAGGTTGCGGCAGGGCTGAGTAGGCGATGGAATGCCCCAGCCTTGCCGGACTAAGACCCGCAGCCTTGTTGCATCGAGAGTGGCAATATGGTCTGCGAGTCACACTCTGGGAGTCACACGCTGTGAGCAGGTATTTGCAGCTCACTCAATCGGTGAGGTGCTTACTCAATCGCTCCAACAACTCACCGTCAATCGCCACAGCGCGACCAGTGCGTTGGTCCAAGCAGACAAAGGTGATATCGGCATCGGCGACTACAGTGTCGCTGCCTGCCACTGAGACCACTTGGTGGATCACGGCGCTTTTGCCGCCAATTTTCGAAAACTGGGTGGCGATTTGTAGCTGCTGACCATTAGTCGCGGCACTGCGGTAGTTGATATTGATGTTCACAATCACCCAGGCCAAATGCCGACTGGTGAAGTACTCGACATCACCGCAGTCTTCCAAATAAGCCCAGCGGGCTTCTTCTAAAAATTCCAAATAACGGGCGTTGTTGACGTGTTGGTAGATATCTAAATGATAACCACGCACTTTGATATGCGTCAGATGCGGCATGTTGCCATCCTTTTTCTGGTAAGACCTGTTGCGTAGCCGCATTGTGCCCGAGACAGGCACGCGGGGCAATGGCGGTTGGCGATCTGTTGGGGCTCTTAGTTGTCACCATGCATTGCGGCACTGGGCTGACAATCCGGTAGCGGTGGGCTTAATCAGCAGATAACAGTAGATAACCTCGGTGAATGCGCCGCTGCTAGAAAGATAAAATTGCGGCAGGTGGCAAGTGCTAGACGCTGTCGCGTGTGCGACAGCGCCATACTTACCGGCTTATTTCAACCACGCAAACGCATCGGCATACATTTGCGCGCGCACGGCGCCGGCGGCTAAGAAAGCGTCGCGCACCGCGCCGACCATCGGGAAGGGGCCGGCGATGTAGATGTCAAAATCGGCCAAGCTGGCGCCTGCGGTGTTGACGTGCGCGAGCACGGCTTCATGCACTAAACCGGTCGGGCCTGCCCACGCTTGTTTAGGTTCTTGCAGCACAGTTACCACATGAAACGAGTCGCTTTGCCAGCCGGCCAGTACATCTTGGTAATACAAGCCGCTTTCATCCCGCAGGCCCCAAAACAGCTGCACTGGGCGCTCGGGCTGAGCCGCTCGCAGCTGCTGGGCGATGCTGTACACGTACGAAAAGCCTGTGCCGCCGGCCAATAAGATCACCGGTCGACTGCTGTCTTGACGTAAAAAAGCATCGCCTAAACCGACTTGCACCAGCACCGGTTTGCCGGCGTCGTGGTGCTCACGCAAATGCGCCAGTGCTTGGCTGGCGTAGGCGTCGGTGACGTTGCCGCCGATTTGCAGTTCAATCAGGTCGGTATCTGGCGCGCTGGCAATCGAAAACGGCCGCTTGTCGCTGTCGGATAAGAAAACTTGCAGGTATTGGCCGGCTTGATAACCAACCGGCTCTTGCGGCGCTAACAGCACTTTCGACACACCGGCGGTCAGCGGTTCAATCGATACCACCAAGGCTGGAACCGTGGCGCTTTGTGGGTTTTTTACCAATTCAGTCATGTTGTCTCACTAGGGCGAACGCGTTGGGGACGCGGCGCCGTTAACGGATAAAAGGGTGCACCAGCACCAGATCAGAGTCGGCATACGCCTGACAGCCATATACAAATTTTTGCTCAACATCGGTTGGGCTTAATGGCGACGGTGCATCGTAACGCACATCGCCAGATTTTAGCCGGCAGACGCAGGAGGTACAGACGCCTTGGCGGCAGCGAAACGGATAGTCGATGCCGGCACGCAGCGCGGCGTCTAAAATCGTTTCATTGGCATCCACGGTAAAGCAGATGCCAGAGGGTTCAATCCGCACTAAATGTTGCTGCGTCATCAAGGCGCCACCTTTGATTAATACAAACCTTTGGGTTGCGCCGGCAATGGAATGCCTAACGAATCCCACATCGCGTCGACTTTTTGTTTGATGTCATCGCACATCACAATCGGCTCGCCCCATTCACGCGTGGTTTCGCCCGGCCATTTGTTGGTGGCGTCCAAGCCCATTTTGGAACCTAGGCCCGACACCGGCGAGGCGAAGTCCAAATAATCAATCGGCGTGTTTTCAATCATGGTGGTGTCGCGGGCTGGGTCCATCCGCGTGGTGATGGCCCAAATCACGTCTTGCCAATCGCGCGCATTGATGTCGTCGTCACAAACAATCACAAACTTAGTGTACATAAATTGCCGCAAGAACGACCAGACGCCCAGCATCACGCGTTTGGCATGGCCTGGGTATTGTTTTTTCATCGTCACCACCGCCAGACGGTACGAACACCCTTCCGGCGGCAGGTAAAAATCGACGATTTCGGGGAATTGTTTTTGCAACAGCGGCACAAACACTTCGTTGAGGGCCACGCCTAAAATAGCCGGTTCATCCGGTGGCCGGCCTGTGTAAGTGCTGTGGTAAATCGGTTTCTCGCGGTGCGTGATGTGCGTCACGGTAAAGACCGGGAAGCTGTCGACTTCGTTGTAATAACCGGTGTGGTCACCGTAGGGGCCTTCTGGCGCCATCTCGCCTGGTTCGATATAGCCTTCGAGTACAAATTCGGCGCTGGCCGGTACTTGCAAATCGTTGCTGATGCATTTGACCACTTCGGTGTTGTCACCGCGCAGCAAGCCGGCAAAGGCGTATTCGGATAAGGTGTCTGGCACCGGCGTTACAGCACCTAAAATAGTGGCTGGGTCGGCGCCTAACGCCACCGCGACTGGGAAACGCTGACCTGGGTGGGCTTTTTGCCACTCTAAAAAGTCCAGCGCGCCGCCGCGATGCGACAACCAACGCATAATCACTTTGTTTTTCCCCAGCACTTGCTGGCGGTAAATACCTAAATTCTGCCGCTCTTTGTGTGGGCCGCGGGTGACGGTCAGGCCCCACGTGATCAAAGGTGCTGCGTCACCTGGCCAGCAGGTCATCACCGGCAGGCGCGATAAATCGACCTCATCGCCAGACTTCACCACCTGTTGGCACGGCGCTTTACGCACTTCTTTGGCCGACATATTCAGCACTTGCTTGAAAATTGGCAGCTTGCTAAACGCATCTTTTAAGCCTTTTGGCGGCTCAGGTTCTTTCAAAAACGCCAATAACTTACCGACTTCGCGCAGCGCCGCTACTTCGGTTTGCCCCATACCCAGCGCCACGCGTTCTGGCGTGCCGAACAAGTTGGCCAGCACCGGCACGTCATAACCTTTGGGGTTTTCAAACAGCAAGGCCGGGCCACCAGCGCGTAAGGTGCGGTCGGCAATTTCGGTCATTTCCAGTACGGGGTCGACTTCAGCTTTAATGCGATGTAGCAAACCGCGTTGTTCAAGCTGGTTGATAAAGTCACGTAAGTCTTTGTATTTCATCAGATACCACATAGTTAGGGGCATAAAGGCCCGCCGCGGTTTTTGGCATTATACATGGCAAGGCGGCTGCTGCCATGCTCCTAGCGCTGTTTGCCTGTGGGCGTGATGGCTTTACGAGTTGCCCGATAAGCCGATCAGTGCCTTCGCCAATTAATTGCGTGGCTGGTAGTGGCGTAATGCCTCTTGCAAGGTAAACGGGTAATTTGCGCTAGGTTTGCGGCGGCTACTTTGGCTAAAGGCTTTAAAATCAACAAACTGCCACTGACCTGCCCGCAACAACGGTTGATACAACGGCAGATTTTTTGCGGTCAGAATTTCCAGTTGTAGCAAAGGGACATCTGGCATTGGCTTGGGGAGTTTGCCGCGGACATCATCATAAATGAGCACCATGGCCCAGGCCGCCATCGCAAAATGGCCACCCGCCGACGCGGTGAGCGTGCCTTTTTGCAACGCGTATTGGGATTGCGGCAACCAGTCAAAACCACCCACACAAAACCGTTGATCAGGGAATTTTTCTAAGCTATCGATCACCCCAAGTGCCATCCAATCGGATGCCGTCCAAATCAGCTGAGTTTGCGGGTATCGACGCAACAATTGTTCAACTTGCGCTGCGGCAATGGGGCGCTCCCACTTACCATTGACGATTTGTTCAACCACACCGCCACGCTGGCGCATCGCCTGATACACGCCTTCGGCCCGGCGATCGGTTTCTTGGCTGTAGGCACCGTTAATACCAATCAACCGATTGGCATCTGGGCAGGCTTGTTGTAGCGCTATAGTAAGGGCTCGGCTGGCTTCCGTGTTGTCAAAATATAACTCGGCTAGCCAATTGGGGTATTTGCCACCAGGGCGACCGACCACAGGTTCTTCATCGGGCTGCCATAACCGTTCTAACGTGATGATTTTCACCGGATAGTCGGCAAGTTGCTCCATCAACTGCACGCCACCGCCACTGTAAGGTTGAACCACGATATAGTGAGGGTGGTTTTTCTCGAGGTACTCGGCAATTTTTTGTTTTTGAAACAAGCGATTGGCATCACCGTGGATCACGGTCAAGTCAATATCGAGTTGGGTCGCGGCAATGCGCGCCAAGGCTTCGACTTGCATAAAAAACGGGTCGCTTTGCAGTGATGGGTTGACGAATAACACGCTGGTTTTGGCCCAGACCAAGCTGGGAAAGCAGACTAAAAAACACAACCAACGCATGGTAATTGCCCGTCAAATCAACGATAACTCTATGTAACCACGGCTTTGCTGTTCGAACAACAATTTGCTGGTCAAATCACTGTCAGATCTCTTAGAATCAAGACATCCAGACGTCCAATTATTTATGGTGCAGCCTTTTATGAAAAAACCAACGCAGATCATTCACGCTGGACGTGACAAACAATGGGCCGGTTACAGCGTCAACGTGCCGGTGGTGCGGGCATCGACCGTGGTGTTCGACAGCTTCGCTGAGATGCGCCATGCGGTGAAACATCGCGGCGATCAGGTGCCGTATTACGGTCGTCGTGGCACCCAAACCCATTTTGCTTTCTCCGATGCGGTGTGCGCGTTAGAAGGCGGCGCCGGGTGTGCGTTGTACCCAAGTGGCGCGGCGGCGATTAGCGGTGCCTTGTTGGCATTTTTAAAAACCGGCGATCACTTGTTAATGGTCGATGCCGCGTATGAACCGACGCGGGCGTTTTGCGACAAAGTTCTAGCGCCGCTTGGCATTCAAACCACCTATTACGACCCTCTGATTGGCGCCGGCATCAGCGCGCTGATCCAGCCCAACACCAAAGTGATTTATCTTGAATCGCCGTGTTCCTTGACCATGGAAGTGCAAGACGTGCCCACGATTTGCGCCATTGCCAAGCAACACGGCATCGTCACTATGCTCGATAACACCTGGGCGTCACCGATTTTGTGCCGACCGTTTGAAATGGGCGTGGATATCTCCATTCAAGCGGCAACCAAGTACATTTGTGGGCACTCGGATGTGATGCTCGGCACTGCCAGTGCCAATGAGCAGCATTGGCCACAACTGCGTGAACACAGTTATTTACTTGGCTATTGCGCCTCCGCCGATGACGTCTATTTGGCGGCGCGTGGCCTGCGGACTTTGGGCGTGCGGTTAGCGCAGCATCAGCAAAACGCGCGGCAGGTGCTGGCTTGGCTGGCTGAGCAGCCTGACGTCGAGGTGATTTTGCATCCTGAATTACCGAGCCACCCAGGTCATGCCGAATTTATGCGTGATTTTAGTGGCAGCAATGGCTTGTTCTCGTTTGTGCTTAAACAGGCGGACCAAGCTGCGCTGGAGCGGTTTGTTGAAGGCATGCAGCACTTCAAAATGGGGTTCTCGTGGGGCGGCTACGAAAGCCTTATCATCACCAACAGCAATATTCAGGCGCTGCGCAGTGCTACGCGCTGGCCATACCGTGGGCCTTTGGTGCGCTTGCACATCGGTTTAGAAGATCCCGCAGATTTAATCGCTGATTTAGCGGCGGCGTTTGCGAGGTTGCGCGGCTAGTGTTGCTGCCGAGGCGGCTGCGTTGCACACGTCAGCGCAGTCGTTGCAGAATTTTTGGCTATAGTCATTGAAGATCAAGTTTTAGGATCTTCGCCTTATGACGCTGGTTGTTCGCTTTACGTTGTGGTGGTTGGTATGTGCTACGCAAACAGCGTGGGCGGTGTCGGCCTGTCCGCCATTTTTAACCATGGCCTACAATTCGAGTTGGCATCCTTACATTGACGTGACTGACGAGCAGGTTAGCGGCACGGATGTGCGATTTATTCAGCAATTGCTGGCCGCTAATCAGATGACATTAAAGTTTGCTTACATCCCAGAAAAACGGGCGTTGCAACAACTGCAACAAGGGGGCATTGATCTATTGTTTGGTGCCTCCTACACCGCAGAACGAGCCAGCTACGCCTATTTCAGCAAGCCCTATCGGCAAGAACAAAATGCCGTAGTGGTGCATCAACAGATATTGCAAAGTTATCCAGGGCTGACGGTGAAATCGGCGTTCTTAGAGTTAGCGCAACGTAAGCTGATAGGCACCTACAACCCCGCAGGGTTTTATGGCGATGACTTTGAACAGCTCAAGCAAAATGCCCAAGTCAAAGCGCGTAGTGTGTTTGTATTCGAAGGACGTCGCCGCTTGGAATTGGTCAGTAGCCAACGAGCGGACTACACCATCGCAGATCGGAAAACCATGGAATATGAATTAGCGCATCAGAGCAAAAGCAAGGGATTAACGCTGTTGCCGTTCTCGTTAAACGATGCGCCGATCCATTTAATGTTCAGCAAGGCCACAGTCACTGCGGCCTGTGTCGATGAATTAAATCGGTTGATCAGGCCTTAATCATTGGTCGTGGAAAAAGGATTCTAGCGTTTGACCGGTTAACTTTGGGATACGGCTGAACACAAACCATACCGCGCCCATCATGATCAAGGTGGATGGAATGGCAATCACGGGGTAACTCAGCGCCGTCATCCGACCCAATTCTTCGTTATAGGCCGCGGTGCCTGGGTCACTGACTAAAATCCACTTCGCCAGCAGATAATTCAACGTCGACGACAAGAAAAACGAACCGGCAATGATCTTATTGGCGATGTCTAAGGTCTTTTCATAGGCCTGTTCTTGCTGTTGTTCTGCCAATTTGCTGTGCAATAGCGGCAGATTTAGCAGCTGCATATTGTTCAAAATGGTTTTCACCAACGGAAAACGCGTGGTGCCGCTAAACAGTACCAACACCCCAATGATCCCCGGGACTGCCGCTTCTTTAATCGCGATGTAGGCGGGCGGCAATTGCAGCAAGCTCATACCGCCGGTCAGTAACACGCTGATGATGCCGACAATTGAAAAGAAATTCAGCTTGCCGGATTGGATCAGCTCATAAATGCCAAAGCCGATAGGAAACAACAAGGCGCAGACTAAGCCCCAGACCGGACCTAAATATTGCTCGGTGGAAAACTTGGTCAAAATCAATACGGGGATCACGATGTTAAAGGCCAAATTGGCCAATAAACCCTTGCCTGAATTGGCAGGTGCTGTTTGTGGTTCGGTCATAACTAGGTCCATCGACTAACGTGACGCTCGTTGTATCACAGCGTCGCGCCGGCAGCTAGGTTCCGTCTCAATTCTTTTTTTCTGCTGAAAATGTGCACAACGGACTTGCACACACATACTGTGTGGCGTACAGTAAATACTGTGTGCTGCATAGTATGTGTCACACAGTATCAATTCAGCGAAGCGAGAGGACTCCGATGGACGATCGGTTTGACAAATTAAGGTTAGAACTGCGCCGAGGCAGTTTAGTGCTGGCGGTCCTCGCCGCGTTGCGTACCCGTCATTATGGCTACTCCTTGCGTAAGCATTTGGCCGACGCTGGCATAGACATGGATGAAGGCACGTTATACCCGCTGGTGCGCCGCCTCGCAGATCAAGGCTTGCTGGATAGCCAATGGGAGCAAGCCGAAGGGCGAGAACGCCGCTATTACGTGTTATCCAGTGACGGTGAGACGTTACTTAAGCAACTCAGTCAGGAATGGCAGGCGATGCAGCAAAGCTTGGCATCGATTTTGGAGAGCAACCGATGAACACATTAGACGTGTATATCCATGCGATCGCGGCAGAATTGCCAGACGATAAACAAACAGAGATTTGCCGTGAAATTCGAGCAACCTTGCTGGATCATCTCGATGCGCTGCGTGAGCAACACGGCCGCGAATTGACCGACGAGGAGGTGGCGGCGCTGTTACAACATTGGGGGCATCCAGTGCAGGTGGCGCAGCGCTATCACGCCGAGCCTGCGCTGATTGCCAGTGAAGATATGCCATTGTTTCGCACCAGCTTGACCTATGGTGCGGCCTTGTTGGCGGCATTGGCGGTGCTAAAAAGTGTCTCTGGGCTCGTCAGCGCGCAGTCGATCAATCCGATGCAATTGTTACTGCAACTGGGGTTTGCGTTTATCGATATGTTCAGCACCTTTCTGTTGGTGGTTATTGGTGTGTTTTATCTGCTGGGGCGCAGTGGCGAGTTGCAAAAATGGCGGCAGCGCCCTTGGACGCTGGCGGATTTACCGCAGCTACCGCAAGCGCGGTTAGCGCTTTCGGATACCGTCAGTGACTTGGTCAGTGGCCTGTTTTTAGTGTTGCTCTTGTGGACTGGTTGGTGGATGTCGGCAGAGCGTGCTGCCGAGCTGCCATTGCAACTGAACCCAGATGCCGCTTACCTGCGTTATCTGTTAACTGCACTGGGGCTTTGGACGGTTTTATCCGCGAGTTATCGCCTGACACGCCGGCACTGGACCTTAGCCATGTTGCGTTGGCTGCTGGCTGAATTGACCGCCTATTTGCTGGTGGTGATCTGGATTGGCACGCAGTGGCCGGTGTTGCAGTGGTCGGCGTTGCACCCGGACGCTTGGCTGCAGCTGCCATTACACGGCATTGAACGGGGGACCGTGGTCGTTACGGCGCTGGTGGTGGCGTGGCAACTCTGGAGCCATCTGCGGCTATATCGTCAGCTGCAGGCGGTCCATCAAGGCCGCTGATGTCGAGTCGGCGGGTTAGTCTGGCGACTTGCGCAGTCAGGTCGCCTGCAACCGGTGTGGCTTACTGCTAAGATCCCAGCCGAATAAGTAACTGTTTTCACGGAAAATTTCTAGAAAGTGTAAAAAGGGCTGTAAAGAAGAACCATTATCAATTGCATCTAATTGATTTTGTTGATGTTTTTCACCGCGTTTGCCCTCGCTTTTTTAGTGAAAGCTCACTACACTGCCAACATATCGCAGGGCGGGAGCCCTTGAGCGCGCCCGCTTTTTTAGCCCTTTTGATGACACAAGGTGATCCTTATGCAAGGTGATGCAGCTGTTCTGCAAGCTCTCAACGAGGTGTTAACCTCGGAATTGACGTCGATTAATCAGTATTTCCTGCATGCCCGTATCTATAAAAACTGGGGTTTTAGTGAGCTCAATAATGTTTGCTACAAAAAGTCGATCCGCGACATGAAGCAAGCCGACGAGCTGATTGAGCGGATCCTGTTCCTGGAAGGGTTACCGAATTTACAAGCCTTAGGTCGGCTGCGAATTGGTGAAGATACCGCTGAAATGCTGCAATGCGACTTGGAGTTTGAATTAGAACAACTGCCGGTACTGAAAGCGGCTATCGCCTTGTGTGAGCAGCGCCAAGACTATGTCAGCCGCGAAATTCTGCAAGAGATCCTCGAGCACGAAGAAGAGCACATCGATTGGATCAACGCACAGCAGTATCAAATTGGTGCCATGGGCATCGAAAATTATCTTCAAAGTAAATTAGGCGGAGAGTAAGCATGCAAACCAATCAAAAAATCGTCGACGCGTTAAATGTGCTGCTTGCCAATGAATTAAGCGCGATGGATCAATACTTTATCCATTCTCGGATGTACCTCGATTGGGGCTTACACAAGCTGTACGAGCGCATTGATCACGAAGTCACGGATGAAAAAGCGCATGCGTCAGCCATTATCGAGCGGATTTTATTCCTCGAAGGCACACCGAACATGAGTCAGCGTGATGCACTGCAGATTGGCCATGATGTGCCAACCATGCTGCAAAATGACTTAAATGTGGAATACAGCGTCGGTAAATTACTCAAACAAACCATGGCATTGTGTGAGCAAGAGCAAGACTACGTCACTCGCGCTATGTTGCAGCAACTGCTCGATGATACTGAAAACGATCATGCGCATTGGTTAGAACAGCAACTGCGTCATATCAAGTTGCTCGGATTACCAAATTACCTGCAATCGCAGCTGTAAGCGTTCTATCGACCAGAGCCGGTTCTGATACCGGCTTTTTTATTGCTGGTTGCTGATTTTTTGTGCGGTGAAGTGGTTGAATCCGCACATAAAATTTGCCACACTGCGCCTTCGCATTTGCACTAAGTTCTGTCAAACGCGGGCGTCGTATAATGGTAATACCCTAGCTTCCCAAGCTAGAGCCGTGGGTTCGATTCCCATCGCCCGCTCCACTTTTCGCTGCTGTCTTTACGTTGGACAGGCCTGCTATCGTTATGCTCATTCTGCTGTGTACGAACGAATAACCGCTGTAATGCTGCTGTGACCGAGGTGTTTATGCCGATATTGTCGGACTGGTTTTGGTGTGATCAATTACGAAATCGCCGTGAACGCGGTGAGATGGCTGAGCTACCAGATACCGTGGCGCGGCCACAAAGCAGCGCCGAGGCCTTTGCCTTGCAGCAACGCTTTGCCGCGCAGTACGGTGAGGTCATTGGTTGGAAATGCGGTGTCCCAGGCGTTACCGACGATGGCTTGGTGAAATGGGTGGTGGCGCCGTTGTACCTGCGTGAGTTACAGCAAGGGGCGGACTGCGCCTTGTGGCCATCAGTTAAAGGCTTGGCGCGGGTCGAGCCTGAATATGCCTATCTGTTGTTAAGCGATGTGTTGCCGCCTGACACGGCACTGCCGAGTGATGATTTATCTGCCGCCGCCATCGATGCTGTGCTTGGGACGCCACGGTTAGCCTTTGAGCTGATCCAAAGTCGTTTCGCCGCTGATGCCGGTGCCCAGTTTTTTGACCAGCTCGCCGATGGCTTATTTAATCAAGGCGTGTGGCTGGGGCCTGCGCTGCTTCACGGCGAGCGTGCGGAATTTCCACTGACCTTGACCGTGGCGCAGCAAGCGCAACCGCCGTTAACGGCACGTCATCCCAATGCCGCGCCGCGCGCGCCCATCTACTGGTTGGTGAACTTTTTACGCCAGCAAGGAGTGCCTTTGCGCGCAGGCCAGTATCTGATCACGGGCTCTTTTGCTGGGGTGATCGAACTGCCCTTTGATCAGCCGATTACCTGGCAATTTGGCGCTGAACCCGCCATCACGGTGGTTTATCGCAACAAAACCGAACTTTAGGCCCGCGGACGACTCACACCCAAGGATGTTTGGTCGGCGTCACTTGAACCCGGTGACGCTGTAGTTTTGCTTTCATGGAGGGACCATGCTGCCATTTCCTACTGAATTACCCAGTCTGACGCCGTTGTTGGCCTTTGGCATTTTGTTAGTGACCGGCGCCTTGGGTGGCTTTTTCGCCCATCGCGTGCGGTTTTTACCGTCGATCACCGGCTTTATGCTGGCAGGTTATGTCATAGGTCCGGGCGGATTGGCGCTGCTAGACACTGCGGCGTTGCACCAAGCGAAAGTGGTGGTGGATATCGCGCTCGCACTGATTTTGTATCGATTAGGCACGTCGCTGGATTGGCGGTTATTGCGAATGCAACCGCGTTTGCTGTGGAGTTCGTTACTGGAAAGTACCGCCAGTTTTGTCGCGGTGTTTGCGTTGCTTTATATGCTTGGGCTAGCGCCGCTGTTATCGGCGTTGATCGCGGCGATTTTGGTGTCGTCATCGCCGGCGGTGTTGCTCCACGTGGCGCATGAAACGGGGGCGAAGGGCCCAGTCACCGAATCGGCCAAAATTTTAGTCGGCTTGAATAACTTATGGTCGTATGCAGCGTTTATTGCGTTAACGCCGTGGTTATTGCAGGGCCAAGACGTGACCGGCTGGCAACTGTTGACCCAACCTATGTATCTACTGTTGGGGTCTGTGGTGCTTGGCGTGGTGCTCGGGGCGTTATTGCATGAGGTGTGTCTTCGCACGCAGCAAGCGCCGCAATATCAGTTGGCGCTTGTGATCGGTTGCATTGTGTTGGCGCTCAGTTTGTCACGGCAGTTGAATGTATCCACCTTATTAACCCCATTGCTGATAGGCATCACGGTGCGTTCGCTGGAGCGTGAACATCCGGTATCCAATTTAAATTTTGGCGCCGCTTTTGAACTGTTTTTTATTGTGTTGTTTGTGTATGCCGGAGCGAATTTGCACCTGTCAGAATTGTGGCAAAACGCCGGTGTCATTGTTGCGCTGGTTCTGCTGCGCACCTTCATGAAGTGGTTCAGTTTGTTCGTTTGGCCGGTGGCTGCGGCGCAACCGTGGCGCGCACGGCGAGCCCAAGGCTTGATGTTAATGCCGATGGCTGGGTTAGCCATCGGGTTGGTGAATGCCAGTATGACGGTGGCGCCGCAGTATGCCGCCACCGTCAGTGCCTTGGTGTTGGGTGCTATCACCTTGTTTGAAACACTGGGTCCACCGCTGGTGGCGTGGGCTTTTCATCACTGCGGCGAAGCAGGCCAAGACAAGCTGCAACCGCAGATGCCAACGTCAGCTCCGGCCGCACCGAACGTATCGGACGCCCCGCACACGCTCGCCACCAGCCAGCTGCGCTGGCAAGGCGCACCCGTGAAGGTCGCTGCCAATCAGTGGTCGATCCCACCACTACCAACGACCGGCGAGGATCAAGCCGTAAATCAGCCCCCACCAGCCCACACCAAAGCCAGCCACTAGGCCGATGATACAGCCGATCTTGTCGCGTCGCTGCCGTTGCTGCGCAGCGATAGGATCGGCCAGCGCTTCACGTTGCCGCTGCGGCTTGACTAAGCGGTTCAGTTCCAAGGTATGCAACACCAACTGCAAGTTCAACAAGGCAAAGGTGGCCACGGGCGCCAGCCAGCCGTCGCTGAATTCGTACGACATCACCCACAACACGCCAATCACCGCCATGCCCAGCATGGTTTTACGACGTAGCCGTTTTAAGGCGTGGGTGAGCTCTGCGTTGTCGGCGTGTTTGATCGCAGGTTGCATACCGTAATAGACCGCGGCCAATGCCATCAAGGCTCCGATCCCGGCGCCACCGAGCAACGCCATCACCGAAGGTGCGCCGGCCTTACCGGTGCTGCCCGTGGCTGCGGATGCGGTGCTTAAGCTTGCTGCTGCAACCGGTTGGCTAACACCTGCCAGCGCTAAGGCGATGGCGCTACTAAACCCAATACCGGGCGCCGTCGACAAAATCAGTTGGCCATAACGAGTGAGCCACTGTTCTTTTAAGGCTTCGCGGATCCGTTGCAGTTTTTTGCGGACATTGGCTTCGGTCATGCCCAATAAGTCAGCGACTTGTTGGCTGTTTTGCTCTTCACGATAATACAACAACACCAGATCGCGGCTATCAGCCGGCAACGCATCTAAAAATTGACTTAACAACTGCGATTGTTGCTCACGACCGTGCCAAGCCTCGGGGTTGGCGTCGGGGTCAACAAAGTCGGCCAACAACTCATCGGCATCATCGCCGCCCACCCGTTGATTAAGTTTGTGGTCACGGATGTAATTGAGCGCCCGCGACCGAGTAATTTGTCGTACCCATGGCAAAAAACTGCTGGGTTCACGTAATTCCCCCAGGTGCTGCCAAATATAAATAAACACTTGTTGCGCCACTTCTTCGCTGGCGTCCAAATCGCGCAGCACCGACATGGCGAGGCTGCATACCAACCGATCACAGCGTTGCACTAACCGCTGAAACGCAGGTTGCTGGCCTTGTTGCGCGGCCACTACATCGCTAACTAATTGATGTTCCATGGTATTGAGCATAAATCCTCCAATGCTGTGACTATGAAGTGAATTTTTTGTCATGTAAAGTAATGTACCAGACACGGCAACGCGCAGCGCTGTGACACGCTTCAAGTTATTTATTTGAATATGACAGGGCCGCGCGGCGACTGAAATCTGTAAGTGATTGATTTTAATGATGTGACATAGTGACTGTCATACGACTGTCGCCGTCAGTGATGTGACGACATCTGCCAGTGGTATGACATGGCATACCACTGTCGTCACTTCTGTGGCCGGCAGCCTGTAAAACGAATAGCAACAACGCAATCGGTGCGTTGATTTGCAAGGACAAACGTTATGACTAATAAAACCACGCGTCTGATTAGCATCTTTGATTATGCCGACAATGAAATTCGTTTAGAAGTCAGTATGTTAAGCGGTGCTGAGTGTTTATACCTCAACGATCAGCTGCTTGAAAAGAAACGCAATTTAACCTCGTTTCACAGCGAATTTAACTTCAGTGTGGCAGGTAAACCGGCACAAATCCGGCTGGCCGCCAAAGGCTGGATGGGGGCGCTGACCGGTGACTACAGCATCGAATTATGGGTGGATGGTCAGCATGTGGATAGCGACGAGTTTGGTTACATCAAATCGACGTGGACCACCGCAGAAGGTCGGCGCAAAGGCCTGACGATGTTGTTGGGATTTATGGCGGCCGGCTTTGTGGTGGGCACAGTGTTGGCTTATTTGGTGAAGCACTGAGGTTTGGTATGCAACTTAATCTGCAATTAATCAAACAGTTGCGAACCGAACGCGGGTGGACGCAACAACAGTTGGCGGATATCTGTACGGTTAGCTTACGCACCATCCAACGGGTCGAAATGCAAGGTGTCGGCAGCTTAGAAACCTGCAAGGCGTTAGCGGTGGCATTTGCGGTGCCGCGTGAGCAACTGCTGCAAGGTGTGGTCGCAACCCCTGCGACCGCCGTAGACCGCAGCACCACTCAATTAAAACTCTGGGTCGCTGCGGCTTTTGGGCTTGGCATCGCCGCAGGGAGTGTGATGACGTGGCTGTTGCAACCTTAGTTGCAACAGCGTCGCCCACGCGTGGCTGCAGGCGCGAACTCACTCACGCCAACCAACCCGAAGCGGCATGCGCATGTTGACTGATCTCTGCGATGAAAGTTGACAAAAGCACTGGCAGAATGAGCAAATTGATGGCGTTCTATGCAATTTGGCGGTGGCCGATACACGGGGAGCCGCCAAAAACGCAGTCCTCGCCCGTTGTGTTCAGGCGACAGCGCCAATATCAAACAACGCCTTTGACCTTGCCATTATCAGCGAAATAATGGTAAGTAACTGAATTTTAATATTTAAATTAAAATATTCAGTTTTCTAGACCAAGATTCTCAGATAAATAACCATAAAGACATCTAAACACCTAAAAGTCTATTGTTGTTGGTTTTGTAATCTGTCACAGTTGAGTACCTGCTAAATTACAGTTAGGGTGGGTTGAACCAGCCGAAAAAATGCACAAAACAGGCAGAGCAACGAGGAGAACGGGAATATGTCGCAATACGCTGCCTTGAGAGCAAACGTCAGTTTGTTGGGCACACAGTTAGGGGATACGGTACGTAAGCAGTTGGGCGAGGCGATTTTAGAGCGCATCGAGCAAATCCGCCAAGTCGCAAAACAAGCCCGTCATGGCACCGAGCATCAGGATCAGCAACTCAAGCAGCTGTTGTCGGATTTGACTGACGACGAAATTCTGCCAGTGGCGCGGGCCTTTGCGCAATTTTTAAACTTAGCCAACTTGGCCGAGCAGCATCACACCATCAGCAAAGCGGGCGCAGCGTCGATTGAAAAACCCGAGCCGGTGCTGGAGTTATTGCAGCATTTAAAAAGCGCCAATATTGATGTGGCCAAGGTGCGCGAAGCCGTGCAGGACTTGTCGATTGAACTGGTCCTGACCGCCCACCCGACCGAAGTGACCCGCCGCACTCTGATTTACAAGTTAACGCAAATTGCTGACTGTTTAGCGGCTCGTGAGCAAGACATCAGCACAGCCCAAGCGGCGCGGCTGGAAACACGGCTCAGTGATTTGATCACCCAAGCTTGGCACACCAACGAAATTCGTGAGCAGCGGCCAACGCCGGTCGATGAAGCCAAATCAGGCTTTGCGGTGATTGAAACCTCGTTGTGGTACGCGGTGCCGGAGTTTATACGCGAGTTGGATGAAGCCTTAACGCCGGTACTGGGCCATGGCTTGGCACTGGATGCGACACCCATCCGCTTTTCCTCGTGGATGGGCGGCGATCGTGACGGTAACCCCTTTGTGACCGCCAAAGTCACTCGGCAAGTGCTGCTATTAAGCCGCTGGAAAGCCGCCGATTTATTTGTGCGCGACTTAGATGTGTTGTCCAACGAACTATCCATGAACCAAGCCAATGCCGAGTTAAATACCATGGCGGGCGGTTCAAGCGAACCTTATCGGCAGGTATTAAGCCAGTTAAAGACGCGTTTGGAATACACGCGTGACTGGTTATCCGAAGCCTTGATGCACGACCGTTTGCAGCGTCCGGCCGATTTAGTTTGGAATAACAACCAGTTATTGGATCCATTGTTGCTGTGTCATCAGTCGTTGCTGGATTGCGGCATGGACGTGATTGCCAACGGCCAACTGCTCGACACCATTCGCCGCGCTTACGCCTTTGGTTTAACGCTGCTGAAACTCGACGTGCGGCAAGAATCGGGTCGCCATGCGCAAGTGTTCTCCGAGTTCACCCAGTATTTAGGCATCGGCGACTACGCGCAGTGGGAAGAACCAGCGCGCCAGGCGTTTTTACTCAATGAATTAGCCTCCAAACGGCCGCTGTTCCCACGCAATTGGCAACCCAGCGCAGAAGTGCGCGAAGTGCTGGATACCTGCGACATTATTGCTCGTCACGGCGCCGAAGCGTTGTCGACGTACGTGATTTCAATGGCAGGGAAACCGTCCGACGTTCTGGCGGTGCAATTGCTGCTGAAAGATGCTGGCATCACCTTCCCAATGCGGGTCGCGCCCCTGTTTGAAACGCTGGCGGATTTAACCAATGCGCCCGAATGTATCAGCAAATTGCTGGCGATTGACTGGTATCGCGGTTATATCCAAGGCCGCCAAGAAGTGATGATCGGCTACTCCGACTCAGCCAAAGACGCCGGCGCCATTGCGGCGGCGTGGGCGCAATACAGCGCGCAAGAAGCGCTGGTGGCGATTTGCCAACAAGCCAAAGTGCAGCTGACGCTGTTCCACGGCCGTGGCGGTACTATCGGTCGTGGCGGTGGCCCAGCGCATGCCGCGATTTTGTCGCAACCGCCAGGCAGCTTAAGCGGTGGTCTGCGGGTGACTGAACAAGGCGAGATGATCCGCTTCAAGTTCGGTTTACCAAAATTGGCACAGCGCAGCTTGGCTTTGTACGCCTCGGCGGTGTTGGAAGGTGTGTTGTTACCGCCGCCAGAGCCCAAAGCGCAATGGCGTGAGCTGATGGCGCAGCTGGCCACCACCTCGTGCGAGGCTTACCGCGCAGTGGTGCGACATCACCCAGAATTTGTGCCGTATTTCCGCGCTGCCACGCCAGAGCTGGAATTAGGCCAATTGCCGCTAGGTAGCCGACCACCCAAGCGCAACCCGAATGGCGGCGTTGAAAGCTTACGCGCCATTCCATGGATTTTTGCTTGGTCGCAAAACCGTTTGATGTTGCCAGCCTGGTTAGGTGCGGGTAGTGCCTTGGCCGACGTCGTCAAGCAAGGTGGCACCGAGCTGTTGCACGAAATGCGCGCGCAATGGCCGTTTTTCGCCACACGCTTGTCGATGCTGGAAATGGTCTACTTAAAAGCGGACGCGCAAATCGCTGAATATTATGATGAAAAACTAGTCCCTGAGCACTTAAAAGGCTTAGGTGTTAGTCTGCGGGAGCAGCTGCAAGCTGACACCACCTTGTTGCTCAAGCTGATTGGTCGCGACGAGTTAATGGCCAATGAAAGCTGGATCCGCGAATCCATTATGCTGCGTAACACCTACGTCGACCCGCTGCATATTCTGCAAGTGGAGCTGTTAAAACGCGTGCGGCATGCGCCTGAAACCGTCAATGACAACATCAAGCGCGCCTTGATGGTGACCATCGCCGGTATCGCGGCAGGGATGCGCAACTCGGGTTAAGCGGGTGTTTGGTCCCGACACGACACAAAAACCGCGCTTGGCCGCGGTTTTTTATTGGGGCTGGTGGTTGCAGTGAGGTCGCTGTGATCGGCAGCACTTGTTGTCGCGTAATTTGCCTTACTGGTTATTGTTAGATTCTGGCCACCGCCGAGAAGGACATGCTGATGTCGCAGCCTGTATTACCACCGACCTTAACCCTGTTTTACGACGGCTTCTGCCCGCTGTGCGTAAAAGAAATGGCGCAGCTGCGCGCCATCGATACCACGCAGCGGGTGCTGTTGGTGGATATCCAACAGGCCGACTTGATGCAGGCGTACCCACAGATTGATGTGGCGGAAGCAGGACGCATTTTGCTGTCACTGACTGCGGATGGCCGCTTGCTCAAAGGGTTGGATTCAACGCATGCCGCGTGGTCGGCGGTGGGCAAAGGCTATCGCACGGCGTGGCTGCGTTGGCCGCTGATCCGCTGGTTTGCCGACCGAGCGTATTTCTATTTCGCCGCCAATCGCTACCGCATCTCATATTGGCTGACTGGCACGGCGCGTTGCGACAACGGCCAGTGCCAGCGTTAGTCCGCGCTTAAGTAATAGCCGGTACCGCGCAGAGTGCGTAAGTAGCCAACGTCATAGTCTTTGTCGATTTTATTGCGCAGGCGCCGGATATAAACATCGACTACGTTGGTGAGTGGGTCTTCGTTCATACTCCAAACGTTGGCTAAGATCCGCTCACGGCTTAACACCTTTTGTGGGTTGCGCATCAGTAATTCAATCAGGTCCAGCTCGCGGCCAGTCAAGTTCAACAAACGCCCAGCGCGTCGCAATTGTCGCTGGTCCAAATCAAGCTCTAAATCGGCGAAATGCAAGCAGTTGCGTTGCGTTGGTAAGCGTTGCCGATTGGCCAAGTTATTCAGGCGCGCCAGCAGTTCTTCAAAGGCAAAAGGTTTGACCAAGTAGTCATCGGCGCCGCTGGTTAAGCCCTCGACCCGTTGTTGGGTATCGCCAAGCGCGGACAGCATTAAAATACGCACCGGTAACTGCTGGGCTCTCACCAACTGACACAAGGTTAGGCCATCGATGTTGGGCAGCATCCGGTCCAAAATCACCAGCTCGGGTTGCAGTTGGCGGATCGTGGCCAAGGCCTGCGCGCCGTCATGAACCACACTTGGGAAATAACCTTCGGCTTTCAGGCCGCGCGCTAGGAAGTCGGCGACGCGTTTTTCATCTTCAATAATCAATACTTGCATCGGTTTCTGGCTCATCATCCACTAACGGAAAGCATAAGATAAACAGGCTGCCATGCGCATCGGGGGCAGGCAGCTGCAGGGTCACATCGCCATGTTGGGCTTGCATCAAGCTGCGGCACAACGCAAGGCCAATCCCCATACCATCGGGTCTTAAGGCTCGGGCATTGTCAGCACGGTAATAACGCTGGAATATGTCGAACTGGGCGTCGGCGGATACACCAATGCCATAATCACGCACAGCCACGTGCACCTGATCACCCACCACCTCCAGCCACAGCTCAATGGGGTTACCTGCGCCATAACGGACCGCGTTATCCAGCAGGATTTGCAAGGCTTGATCGGTTTTGTCGGCATCCAGAAACAGCTGCTGGGTAGTCGGTTGTACCTTTTCTATCGCAGAAAACTTCAGGTGATTCGCCGCCGCTACGCGCGTGGCCAGCGCGCACCATCGTGACCACAGCATCGGCAGGGCGTGCTGATGAAAGCGCATCTGCAGCGGTTGTTCACTGCGGATCAACAACAATAAATCATCAATCCGTCGCGACAGTTGCTGGCTGGTGTCGACAATACGTAACAAGCTGTCTTTGTAGTCGGCGACCGTTTTGTCTTGGCCGCGTAAAGCAACTTCCGCTTCGCCGCGAATGGTCGTCGCGGGAGTGCGCAGCTCATGGCTGACATCGGCAAAAAACCGCTGTTGTATCTGATCGGCTTGTTGCAACCGACCGACCGCCTCTTGCAGTTGGGCCGTGCGCTCGGCGACCACTTGTTCAATATGTTTGGTATGTGCCGCTTCGTTTAATTTGGCTTGTTGCAAGTGACTGGCCAGCAGATTTAATCGATTGGCCAATTGCTTAAATTCGAAAGCGCCGGCCTCGGGTAACCGCCGCTCGAACATGCCTTGCGCTAAATCATCGGTTGCTTGCAACAAGCGCTGCATCGGTTGATACATGGTGCGCGACAACATAAACGCCGCCAACATGGCCAGAACCACAGTTAACAAGCAGGTGATGATCACCAATTGTTTGGCATGGTGCAGCGCTTCAGCCGCTTTGCTTTCCGCGGTGCTGGCGCGTTGTTCTTGCAGGGCGATGGCATCGGCAATCAGTGTTTTTAAATCCAAGCCTTCTAAATTATCAAAGATTTGGATCAGCAAGGTCCAGGTTTGGGCGGCGGATAATGGCCCGTTTAACACCGCGGCTTTTTTCTGCAGACTGCGCTCCAGCGCTGTGACATTGGTTTCTAAAATCGACAAGGTTTTCAGTTGGGCGTGAATGGCGGCGAAGTCGTCCGCGGTTTGCGCGAGTTGCTGGTCTTGTATAAGTAATTGATTGATTTCGCGCAGGTTATTTTGCATCTTCTGCAGATAACGTTCGCGGGCGTCGGTGTTGTTTTCTTGGGTTAATAACGCTTGCGCCAACCAGACTTTCAGCCGTTGTTTGTCTGCGCCCAGTTTGATGAATTCAACCAGCATTTGATTGGCGATGCGGCTATGTTCGGCTTGCTGCGACGCGACATGACCGGCCCACAAGGCCGCAGCGGCTTGCACCACGGTGAGCAAGGCCAATACCGCAAATGCCACATATAAGCGATGTCGAAACATAGTCACCTCCGCCGTGTTATCTAGGATGGTCGTCCAGTCTTGTTGTCGTTGGCAGTGTATATGAAAAACAAGGAGCCTGAAGCAGGCTCCTTGCATCGCACAGGGTCTGATGTGCTGACAGCCTGTTATTTTGCGCTGTATGGCAGTGATGAATGGTGCAGCACAATCCGCACTTGGCCTTTTTCGTCTTTCTTAAAGCCCCAGGTTTTGTCGACCATGGTCACTTTGCCGTCTTTGTCGGTCAAGATCACATGGCCCATGGTGATCGCTACATCGCCATGAATTTGCACGCCGGCATTTTTATATTGGTATTGTTTCCAGCCTTTTAACGCAAAGCCTTTATCTGGGAATTGGCTGTTACCGCCGACGAAATACGCCAAGGCGCCTTCTTCAGTGGTACGGAAGGTGGTGTCACCACTGGCCAAGGTGGGTTTGAATAACACTGGGCCTAAATCATAACCATAAGCTTGGTCTAACACGGCTTGTGCTGTGGTTTTGGCTTTGGCAAAGCCACCTTGTTGATAGTCGTCGCTAATTTGGATTAATGCTTTGCCCCAAGCATCTTGGGCGGCTTTGACATCCGCTTCGGTGATGTTGTGATTGGTCGTGGTTGCCATGGCTGCGGAGGCGGCAAACACAGTGCTGAAAGCGAGAGTCGTGAGGGTGCGAGAAAACAATGGCATAAAAAAAGCTCCTAGGTTGTAAGCACCGGAGCATCATAGGGGCTGCGCCCTGACGGGCGCAGGTCAAGGCTATGAACCCTAACTGTCAGACAGATGAATAAATTCTGACAACGCCGTTAGTGGGTTTGTCGCAGCTGGGCGTCATACACCCGATACGCAAAGATAATGCAAAAGGTGCTAAACAAGCTTTCCAACGACGAGCAAATCAGTTGCAAGCCGATATTCTCTGGCGCTTGTTGCTGAATACTAAAACTGAGGCGATTCAGTAAAAACCAAACCGAGGTGTTACCACAAAACAATAACCACTGCTGCGAGCCAGTCAGTTGCCAACTGCGGCTGATGGCTTGCCAGACGGATTGGCGGTGCAACAACAATTCAAAGCCGGTGTATGACAGCCGGGTCATCAAGAACAAGCCCGGTAAAATCAGCGCCGACAGCCCGATCATCACCGCAAGGGTTTCAAGGGTACTTAACGCGACATAACTGGCATAGACCGCCAACGCCGCTTGATAGGCTCGGCTGATCGTAATAGGTTGTTGATAAATGCGCCCGGCAACAAAATAAATCACTGCCGCCGACGATAACGCGCCCGCCAAAATACTCAGCACCATGGGCGCCAGCAGGTCTTGCAGGGTCAAACTGCTTAAATCGCTCGGCGTTAGCCAGGCAATGATGGCATTCGTCGGAATACTTAACGGCAGCGTCAGCAACGCCAAACTAAACACATAGCGATTAAAAAAACGCGTGGCATCACGCAAACATTCGCCAATCGTTGGCATGCCTATACCTCATGATTTCACAGCACTACCGGTCCAAGCCCTGCATAGTAACAGAGCACGCTACGCTGCGGCAGCCGCGAAGTCTTGCCAAGGGGGTGGAATACGACAAATTCACGACCAGACCTGATGCTCGGCTTCGGCTAGACGCAGTCGGCGCTGGATCTCGGCAACTTTGTCTGGCGCTATGGCCGAATGTGCAGGTGCGGTGGGGAGGCTGTGGGTGGAGAGGGTATGGATGTCGAAGGTCATAACAAACTCCAAATGGCTTCGGGCCTAAAACGAACATGGCCCTGCAGGGCCATGCTTGAGCGACGTGTTGCGGGGCTCGCTTAGCGCATGGTGCGGCCTTGCAACGCAAAATCAATCCGGACTTTGGAGCTTGCTGTGACGGCTTTGCCATCGACAAATTTCGGCGCAAATCGCCATTTTGCTAAGGCTTTGGCGCTTTCCTCTCCAAAGCTTTTTGCACCGCCGGTTTCTAACACCTCGACGTTTTGCACGGCGCCGGATGTGTTGATGGTAAAGCTTAGTACGGCGTACCCCATCACACCCCGTTTAGCCTCGCGCAGCGGGTATTTCGGCTCCACCCGAAACAGCGGCGCCTGCTCTTGGTTATCATCCCACGGTTTCATCGAGCCCAAGGCAATACAATGGGGGGTGGCTTGTTCGGATTTACCTAATCGTTCGTAGATGTTTACCAAACGGGCATGGGAGGCGAGCGCATACGGATGACTGAAATTCAATGCTTTGGTTTGATCGACCACGGTGGTCAGCAGCTCGGCCGATTTACGTAACTCGTTGCTGCCCATCAAGGCATTGCCCAAATGAAAGGTGGTGCGCAGGGTCAGATTGGCATCGCGGTTGGCAGGGCTGGATGCATAAGCATGCGCTTGTTTTAACCAGCCTAAATGCTTGCGGCCATAATAAAAGGTGTTGCTAGCCACTTCATACGCTTCCAGCTGCACTTCGGCTAACAAGGCTGGATTCTGTTGCTGCTCAGCAATGTCGATGGCGCGCTCAAGCAAGCTCAACTTGGCGTGATGATCCTCGGCTGTTTTGGCGGCGCCAAGCAGCGGATCTAACAAGGCGACGTTGGCAGGGCCGTGGAGTTTCTCCAGGCTGCTCAGTGCTTGACTATACAGTGGGTAAATATCTTGGCGCGGGATTTTGTCATCGCGCAAGCGATGATTGGCCAAGCTCAGTGTCAAATTGGCAAAATCCTCGCTGTCTGGGGCGTAGATCTGTTTAGCCAGTGTATAAGCTTGTTCTAATTCTTGTAATGCCAACGGCAAATCGCGTTGGCTAAGTGCCTGCTGGTAAGCCTGATAATGCTGTTTAAAGCTGCCATTGTCGGCCGTGGCAAGGGCAGGACATGCCAATAAGGACGCCAAAACAAGACCGGTCCATCGAACGTAACGCATAGTTGTTCCTTTTTTATGCTAGTTGCTACCAAAATTTAACAGACTTATTGGCCGGCAGCAATCAACCCGACTGACGGCGAAGGTTTAGCTCTTGGGCAAGTGTTCGCGCAAATAGTCAAATAATAAGCGGATGCGAACCGGCACCGGGCCACGCTGCGGCCGGTACAAGGAGACGGGCCAAGGCTCAGGTTCTAGCTCGGGTAATAACCGCACCAGCTCGCCGGACGCTATCCAAGGTTTTGCCAGAAAATCAGCCACTTGGCCTATGCCAAGCCCTGCAACTAACGCGGCGATCTCTTCAGCGGTGTCATTGACCAAAAATCGCACATGGCGTGGTGTGTAGGTGTCGCCATTGGCAAAAAACCAACTCCAGGCGCGGCCAGTGGAGCCGTCCAGTACGCTGGTTTGTGGGTGTTCAGCCAGCTCGGCCAGCGAGGTTGGCGCCTTGGTGCTGGCCAGATAGGCCGGGCTTGCCACCAGCCACAACGCCACTTTAGAGACCGGCACCGCGACAAAACTTTGGTCGCGCAACAAGCCAGCGCGGATCCCTAAGTCGATTTGTTCATCCACCACATCGCTGTGTTGATCCGACAGCCGAATATCCAGCTGAATTTGCGGATACAGCCGGGCAAATTCCAGTAACAGCGGCGTTAACACTGGCCGATAAGCGGCGGGCGCGGCCAAACGCACCAGCCCAGCCAGCTCGACCGACGCTTGGCGTGGGCTCAGTAGCTGTTCCAGTTGCGCCAATTGTTGTTGACCGTCTTGCCACAGTTGCTGGCCAAAGTGCGTCAGCCGGATCTGCCGCGTATTGCGGTGAAACAACACCTCGCCAGTTAATTGTTCTAGCTGCTGGATAGCTCGAGTCACCGCTTGCGGCGAGATCGCCAGTTTGCTGGCGCAGGCTTTAAAGTGGCCGAGTTCGGCGGCGGTGCAAAAAATACGCAGCAGTTCGAGTTTATTCAGTGCCATGGATTATTCCTATTTTTGGAATTCTAAAGCTGAATCTATTCCATTTTTATTAAGAAGCAAGCCTTTTACACTGGGTGTAGTAACAAATCACGCGCCACTGTGGGCGCTTTATTGAGGAATGACAGATGCAAACAGGTCTTACTGGAAAAGTAGTGTTAATCACTGGTGCCAGCAGTGGTTTGGGTGAAAGCACCGCCGAATTGTTGGCTAGCCGTGGCGCAAAATTGGTGCTGGTGGCGCGCCGTGCCGATCGTCTCGCGGCGTTGGTTGAGCGTATTCGCGCTAACGGCGGCGATGCGGTGTATCAAGTGGTCGACGTAACCAAGGCGGCAGATTTAGCGCAAGCCGTGGCGCTTGCGACTACCACTTATGGCCGCTTGGATGTGATGATCAACAACGCGGGTTTAATGTCGATTGCGCCGATGAGCGAGCGTCGCGTCGATGAATGGGACCGCATGATCGACATCAATATCAAAGGCGTGTTGTACGGTATTGCAGCGGCACTGCCGGTGTTTGAAGCCCAGCAAGCGGGTCACTTTATCAATGTATCGTCGGTCGCTGGCATCAAAGTGTTCAGCCCAGGTGGCACTGTGTATAGCGGTACTAAGTTTGCGGTACGGGCGATCTCCGAAGGCCTGCGTCATGAAGTGGGCGGTGCCATTCGCACCACCACCATTTTGCCAGGCGCTGTGGAATCTGAACTGAAACACGGCAGCGGCCATGCCGCCAGTGCGGAGTTTGTGAATGCGTTTTATCAGCAAAATCAGATTCCTGCAGATTCTGTTGCGCGCGCCATTGCGTATGCGATTGAACAACCGGCCAATGTCGATATCAACGAGATCGTGTTGCGGCCAACAGTGCAAGAGTTTTAAGGCTGGTCTCGGGTATCAGAACATAGCCATGTGAGGCGCCACGTGTAGCGGCCATCACGAACCACGTCGGGTGTAAGCTTGACGTGGTTTTTACTTTGGCGCGGGCAAAACTTTTGCTAGGCTGTTGTTTTTACAAGATATGGGCTGGGTTGTATGAACTATGATTTAGAGTTAGTCGCCGCCGATGGCAGCGTGTTTCCGTATCGTGATGACAGTAGCAGCGATGGTTATCATTACCGCATCAGCCTGGATATCGACGGCAATGCCGCTGAGCTGTTAATTCAGCCGCACAGCTTGCATGTGAGCCTAGATGACGACGGCGGCTGGTTGCAGTTCCCGCAAACACCGAGCGAGTTGTTTGGCGACGCAGCTGCGCTAAGCAGTGAACAGTTGTTAGAGTGCATGGCGGTGGCGGCGGAAACCTGGGATGACGCCGAGTACGTCAGCGCTGAGCAAATCAGCCAGCTGCTGGGCATGATGGTGGGCGACAAGGCGGAATAAATCGACGCTTACAGCAAATCATGCATCCGTTGCACGGCGTGCGGGGTGATACCGCCCATCTGCTCGGCGTTGGCCAATGCATAGATAAACCCTTCGACCGCGCTGCTGTCGATGTCATTTCGCATGTCAACCACATGTGCCCAATCGGCTAAGTCGTCGTCGGAAATCGTGCCCGCCAGATACAGTTGCAGCACAGCGGCAAGCGTGGCTGCTGTTAATGTCACCATCGCTTCAGGTGGCGTGTCGGTGCGTACCAGTTGCAGCAGCGCGTGGTCGATGCGCGGTTGGTCTGCGCTAAAGTCGGCAAAACTCAGCCAGCACCATAAGGCGTCGCAGTGTTGCTGATGGCTCGTCACAGTGACCTCCTTACGCCAGTTGCTGGTGGAAAAAGTCCAACAACAACCGCACTTTTTGCGGCAGATGTTGGTTCAGTGGATACAAGCCCCAGATGCCATCATCCGCCGGTTGGTATTCCGGCAATAAAGCTTGCAGCGCGCCAATGCGGATATGCTCGAGCAGGTAATAATCCGGTAGCTGGGTGATGCCAAGGCCTTTGATCGCCGCATCGGTGAGTGCCACTCCGCTGTTGCAGCGAATGTAGGGCGTGGGGCGTAACGTCAGTTTCTGACCTTTGTGTTCAAAGCGCCAGGTATCAACCGATCCCACCAACAGCCGATGCTGCGTGAGTTCCTCGGGCGTAGTCGGGGTGCCAAATTGGGCCAAATAACCAGGGCTGGCGGCCAAATACGAGCGGCGATTGCCCAAGCGACGGGCCTGCAAACTGGAATCGTGCAGTTGACCTAACCGAATGGCTAAATCAAAACCGCCTTTGACTAAATCCAGCTGCGTATTGGTCAGTTCTAAGTCGACTTGCAGCCCCGGATATTTTAATAAAAACTCGTGCATCAGCGGCGCGATCACGGTTTCGCCGTAATACACAGGCGCGGTCAGTTTGAGCGAGCCGGTGGGTTTTTCTTGCAAGTCCAGCAGTTGCTGATTGGCTTGCGTCAGGGCTTGCAACAAAGGGCGACATTGCTGCAAATACATGGCGCCGGCCTGCGTTAAACGAATTTGCCGCGTGGTGCGATGCAACAATTGCACTTGCAGCCGCGTTTCCAAGTCGCGCACATTGCGACTGACTTGCGCCACCGACATCTGCAGTTGCGTGGCGGCGTTGGAAAAACTGCCCGACTCAGCGACCGCGACAAATTCGGACACGCCTAACCATTCTTTCATCTGTCTCTCGCTGCGTTTTGAATTGGGTGGATTATTGCGTATATGCAAAACTGATTTGCAATTTTGCGTGATTATCTTGCTTTTAGAAAAAATTACAATGGCTTCTTTACCGTTTCAGTTCCGGTCGGTGCGCTGTGTGGCGCGCCATGGTGATTAACGCGGGCTAAGTCATGTTGCTGTTGCCCTAGTTGTCGCAACGACGTGCTGCCCTGATATGCCATGTGCCTGCGCTGTTTGCTGCCAGAGCCTTCAGCTGCTAGAGCCGTCAGCAGCTTAAGTAGCTGTGCCGACCTTTTTCTGCCAAGAGGGAATACCATGCAATTGATCAAAACTCGCGCCGCTGTCGCTTGGGGTCCAAACCAACCGTTGTCGATTGAAGAAGTCGATTTAATGCCGCCACAACAAGGCGAAGTGTTGGTGCGTTTAATCGCCACTGGCGTTTGTCACACCGACGCGTACACGCTGTCGGGCGCCGATTCGGAAGGCAAATTCCCTTGCATTTTAGGCCACGAAGGCGCCGGTATTGTCGAAGCAGTCGGTGAAGGCGTCACCAGCGTTGCGGTGGGCGACCATGTGATCCCGCTGTACACGCCAGAATGCGGCAAATGCAAGTTCTGTTTATCCGGCAAAACCAACCTGTGCCAAGCCATTCGCGCCACGCAAGGCCAAGGCTTAATGCCAGACGGCACCACGCGTTTTTCCAAAAACGGCCAGCCGATTTTCCATTACATGGGTACGTCGACCTTCTCGGAATACACAGTGCTGCCAGAAATTTCGCTGGCGAAAATCAACAAAGCCGCACCGCTGGAAAAAGTCTGTCTGCTGGGTTGTGGCGTCACCACCGGCATGGGCGCGGTGATGAATACCGCCAAAGTGAAAGCAGGCGACACAGTGGCGATTTTTGGCTTAGGCGGCATTGGTTTGTCGGCAGTGATTGGCGCCGTGATGGCCAAAGCCAGTCGCATCATCGCCATTGATATCAACGAAGCCAAATTCGATATCGCGTTAAAACTGGGCGCCACCGACGTGGTGAACCCGCAAAAATTCAACAAGCCTATTCAAGACGTGATTGTTGAAATGACCGATGGCGGCGTGGATTTTTCGTTTGAGTGTATCGGTAACGTCAATGTGATGCGCAGCGCCTTGGAATGTTGCCACAAAGGGTGGGGCGAGTCGGTGATCATCGGCGTGGCACCGTCTGGCGCTGAGATTTCAACGCGGCCCTTCCAGTTGGTGACCGGTCGCGTCTGGCGTGGCACGGCGTTTGGCGGCGTCAAAGGCCGCACTGAATTGCCAGAGTATGTCGAGCGCTATTTAAACGGCGAGTTTGAGTTGGATACCTTTATCACGCACACCATGCCGCTGGAGCAAATCAACGAGGCGTTTGACCTGATGCATGAAGGCAAATCAATCCGTACCGTGATCCATTTTTAAGCCCGGTTTTATTTTGAGCGTTGGGCAAGGACGCCCGTTTTTTTGATGCCAAGTGCTGTTGGCACCACGATGCACGTGAAGGCGGCAGGTCATGAAGACAGTGCCGCTGGCGTTGCGCAGCCACAACAGCCACTGAACCGCCTGAGACATTGCAGATGCCGATAAAAATTCTGACGGAACAAAAATTATTTGGCGGCCGCCAAATTCGCTTTGAACACACATCGAACACCTTAAGTTGCCCTATGGTGGCGTCGATTTATTTGCCGCCACAGGCCGCACAGCAGCCGGTGCCGGTGCTGTATTGGTTGTCGGGCTTAACGTGCACCGACGAGAACTTCAGCACCAAAGCTGGGGCGCAGCGCATTGCCGCTGAGCTTGGCATAGCGCTGGTGATGCCCGATACCAGCCCGCGTGGTGAGTTTGTCGCCAACGATCCCGCTTATGACTTAGGCCAAGGCGCCGGGTTTTATGTCAATGCCACCGAAGCACCGTGGGCAGCGCATTACCGCATGTACGATTACATCGTCAAAGAGCTACCGGCGCTGGTCGTCGCCAGTTTTCCGGTCAGTACCGTCAAAGCCATTGCTGGCCATTCGATGGGCGGCCACGGCGCCTTGGTGATAGCGCTGCGTGAAACCGGCATGTATCGCAGTGCGTCGGCCTTTTCGCCGATTTGCCAACCGACGGAATGCGACTGGGGCAAAAAGGCTTTTAGCCACTATTTAGGCGATGATCGCGCCCAATGGCAGCACTATGACGCCAGTTTCTTGTTAAGTCAGCACAAAGCCGAGTTGCCAATCTTGGTTGACCAAGGCGACGCCGATCAGTTCTACCCGCAGCAACTGCGCACCGAGGCGCTGGTCAGCGCCGCAGCCGCCCACCACAGCAAGGTGCAAGTGCGCTTTCAAGCCGGTTATGACCACAGCTATTACTTTATTAGTAGCTTTATCGAAGACCATCTGCGTTTTCACGCCCAGTATTTGCTCGGCTAAGCCCGCGGCGGGCATGCGCCCGCCTCATCACGTCAGCGCTTTGGCGCTCGCACCTTACCCGCACTTTATCAACCAGCGCTGGGTGTCTGAGGCGCTATCCAAGGCGCTTAGCGTAAAGTCCGCCAGACCAAACTGGCGGATCACCTCGATGTTACTGAGGCAATGCTGGCTCGGTGTAGTGGTGGTAAAGCCACTTTGGCCGGCGAGTGCCATCGGCAATAACAGCTGATCGGCAAGATGTTCATCCACCGCAGCGCCAGCCTGATACCATTGATTCACTGCGCTGGCGGTTTGCTCTGCAATAGTTTCGGCAGAAATGCCACGCACGCCGACACGTTCAAACAACAGTGCAAAAGGTTGGCTATTTGCTTGGCTTGGCTGCTGATGGTTTGATATCACATCGCTTGCTACCAGCACTTGCGGCACCAGAGCCTGCAGCATCACGCCGGGCCCGGGGCTGGTCACGAAATGCTGCTCACAGGTACTTGCTAGCAACGTTTTTGCCGAAGCGCTATCGGCCAAGCGCGTGCAAATCTTTTGTGGCACGTCACAGGCGATCACGGTCCAGTGCATGGCGTCGACCGGGGTGGGGGCGAGCAGTGTCAGTGGTAATAATGCCTGACAGGGTTGGATGTCGAGGCTGACTTCGCCACCGCCTGCCGGGTAAAAGCCGTAGCGTGACAAGCTCAATGTGCTGGATAGACCCATCTGCGCCAGCAGCGGTAAAAAGCTTTGTTGCAAAAAGTCGGTCGATGGTGATTGGCCGTTGTGGGTGCCGCCTTGGACTGTCACGCGGCTGGCGGCGTTGGTCAGCGCCAAGGGCAGTAACAGGGTTTGCAGCACTAAGCTACTGCTGCCGGCCGAGCCAATGGCGAAGTGATATTGCCCTGCGCGTACTGGCCCTGGCGAAAATGATAAGTGTGTTGCACCGAGCTGCGCGCCTTGGACCTCGGCACCACAGATCGCAGCAGCCGCTTGTACGCACGTGAGATGCTGGCGTAGCAAACCGGGTTTGGCGCGTCCCGCACGAATGTTGTAAAGCTCGAACGGGCGTTGCAGCAGCATCGATAAGGTGAGGGCAGAGCGCAAGATCTGACCGCCACCTTCACCTTGACTGCCATCAATCATCAGTGGTTTGAATTTTGTTTGCATAGTATTCCTAAGTTCGGCCATCCCTTGGCCATCGCTATCGTCCTGATCAGTCGTGTTGCTAGCAGCAGGGTCATCCCTTGACCCTTGAACCGATGGCATTCCTTGCCTGCTTGCATGGCTGGTTAGCCTTTGACGCATACCACTTGTTTCAGCGTGTGCAGTACTTCGACTAAATCCTTTTGCGCCGCCATCACGGCGTTGATGTCTTTGTAAGCGTGCGGAATTTCGTCGATGACATCGGCATCTTTACGACATTCCACCCCAGCGGTTGCCGCAATGTGGTCGGCGATGCTAAACACCTTTTTTGCCGCCGTGCGTGACATAATGCGTCCGGCACCGTGGCTACAACTTTCAAAGCTGTCGGGGTTGCCAAGCCCGCGCACAATAAAAGATTGCGCACCCATACTGCCGGGAATAATGCCCAGTTCCCCTTTGCCGGCTCGTACCGCCCCTTTGCGCGTGACATAACAGTCTTTGCCAAAGTGATGCTCGCGCGCTACATAGTTGTGGTGGCAATTAACCGCCATTTCGGCTGCAGAGAACTCGCGCTTTAATGCTTTTTTCAGTGCTATTACTGCATTTTTCAGCATTATTTCACGGTTTTTCGCCGCAAAGTCTTGTGCCCACTCCACCGCTTCAACGTAGTCATGAAAGTGTGTGCTGCCTTCTTGTAAATATGCCAAGTCGCCGTCGGGTAGCTGCACTTGATGCCGTTCCATATCCTTTTTTGCCAATTCGATAAAATAGTTACCAATAAAATTGCCGACACCGCGGCTGCCGGAGTGCAGCATCAACCAGACGGCACCTTGTTCATCGATGCACAGCTCCAGGAAATGATTGCCGGTGCCCATAGTGCCCAAGTGGTTGACGTGATTGGTTTTACGCAGCGCAGGATGGCGTTCGCACAAGGCGTCAAAGCGTGCTTGCAACCCTAACCATTCTGCTGCAACCAATGGCGGAATTTCGCCCCAGGCGCCTTTGTCGCGCTGGTTGCGGCTCAAGGTGCGGCCATGGGGCACTGCCGCTTCAAAGGCGCTACGCACGTCTTTCAAATCATCGGGCAAGTCGCTGGCTCGTAGGCTAGTTTTGGCGGCCACCATGCCACAGCCGATATCGACCCCAACCGCCGATGGGATCACCGCGTTGACGGACGGGATCACGCTACCAATGGTGGCGCCTTTACCGACATGCACGTCGGGCATCACGGCGATATGCGAATGCACGATGGGCATTTGGGCGATATTGCGCAGTTGCGCCAATGCATCCGGCTCCACCGGCACGCCATTCGTCCAGGCTTTGATCGGTACTTGGCCTGCGCCAGTGATCACTTGATGGGTATTACACATCGTAAAGTATCCTTGTTCGTGGTGATGGTTGCTGGCTACGACACATCCAGTGCGATACGAGCCAGCAGTTGGTGCTTTAGATATATCAAGTGCTGTGCCAATGACGGGTTTATTGATGTAATTTGTTTTTAAACTTATGAAAAATAACAATTAAATAATTTATCTCTGTGCTTTTTTGGTGAGTTGGTATTTCGTGGGCTTTCTGATAATTTATCCAAGTAGATATGAAAATATAAAATTAGATATTCAAGGTCTTAGGGTATCCATATGCAACGACCGACAGTGGTGGTCAGTCAGCTCGGCACACAACTGGATTCTGCCGGTAAAACTGCTGGCCGCTGGGAGAAGTGGCGGCCAAATGTGTCGTTGTGCAGCCAGCCCGATTTTTTGGTCAATGAGCTGCATTTATTGCACGACAACCATAGCTTGGCCTTGGCGGAGCTAGTCAAAGCCGATATTCACACCGTGTCGCCCGATACGGTGGTGCAGTTGCACGCGATGAATTACCGCAACCCGTGGGATTTTGAAGAGGTGTACGCCAAGTTGTTTGATTGGTGCCGCGAGCAGGCCTTTGATGCGGACCGCGCCGACCATTTGTTTCATATCACCACCGGCACCCATGTGGCGCAAATCTGTAGTTTTTTGCTCACCGAAAGTCGGCATTTCCCGGGGCGCTTATTACAGTCCAGGCCGCATCCGGATAAACACGACAAAGCGCGCGGCCAAATTCAAGTGATTGATTTGCATTTGTCGCGATACGATCAGCTCGCAAACCGTTTTGATACCGAGCGGCAACAAGGCCATGCGCTACTCAAAGGCGGCATTGACACTAAAAATACCGCGTTTAACCAGCTCATCAGCCAGCTAGAAACCGTGGCTATTCGCGCCATTGAACCGATTTTACTGACAGGGCCGACCGGTGCTGGTAAATCAGCGCTAGCGAAACGCTTGTTTATGTTGAAAAAACACCGGCAAGCATTGCGTGGTGACTTGGTGTCGGTCAACTGCGCCACCTTGCGCGGTGATAATGCGATGGCCGCGTTATTTGGCCATACCAAAGGCGCCTTTACCGGGGCGGTGCAGGCGCGACAAGGCTTTTTGAAAAGTGCTGACCATGGTGTGTTATTCCTCGATGAGATTGGCGAGCTGGGGCTTGAAGAACAAGCCATGTTGTTGCACGCCATTGAATACAAGACCTTTTATCCGGTGGGCAGCGACAAAAGCGTGCACAGTGAGTTCCAGCTGATTTGCGGCACCAATCGCGATCTCGCCGCGATGGTGGCGCAAGGCACCTTTCGCGATGACTTGCTGGCGCGTATTCAGCTATGGAGCTTTGACCTTCCGGCGTTAAAAGATCGGCGTGAAGATATCCCTGCGAACATCGAGTTTGAGTTGGCGCAGATTGCCAGCAAAACCGGCAAGCGGGTACAGTTTAACCAAGAAGCGTATCTGCGCTTTTTAGCCTTTGCCCAAGCCCCTAGTAGCTCGTGGCCTGGCAATTTCCGCGATTTGTCGGCGGCCATCAACCGGATGAGCACACTCGCCAACGGTGCTCGCATCGCCTTGGCGGATGTTGAGGCGGAAATAAGTCGTCTACAGCGAAGTTGGGGGCTTGCTGCGGGAAGCGGTTATGGCCTGACAGATACAGCGCCGCAGCATTGGTTGCAGCATGCAAGGTCTCAGCTTGCTGGTCTATTACAAGAGGCTCAACTCGCCGAGCTCGATGGTCCAGAGCTGGTTGAGTTAGCCTATGTGGTCTCGGTAGCGCGGCAGTGCCGCAGCATGGCCGAGGCGGGTCGGCAGCTTTACGCCGCCAGTCGATTGCAAAAAAGCAGTCACAATGACTCCGCCCGACTGCAAAAGTATTTGGCGCGGTTTGGCCTAAGTTGGCAGCAGTTGCAGTAAATCGCGTCCAATAACACAAGTGCCGCAGCGGCAGTACCTAAGAAGACAAACAAGGAGTTGTTACCGATGTTAAAACCCGTCGTATGGCTAGTTAGCCTTGCCAGCAGCATCAGCGCGCACGCCGCTTCACCGGTGCCGCCGTCGGCGTATCAAAAGTCACTTGAGACTATCCAGTTTAAAGGCGAAAGCGTGGGGCCGGCGCAGCAGGTGGCGCGGCTGGCGTTTGCGCAGTGCAATCTGTTTCGTCAGCAGTATGGTGTGGCGGAGCTATGGCCCGAGCCGGCGTTATTGGCCGGTGTCGATACGCGGCAGATTGAACGCTTTTATGCCGATGGCATGGCGCGGACTTTAGTTAAAGGGTACACCCTCGCGGCGACGGATCTGCAGCGCTGGCTTAACGAAAGCAAGGCGACGCCGGGGAGCTTGCCCAAAACCGCGCCAGATTGCAGCGTTGCGAGCAAGCAGCCCATCGTCACTGATTCGTTGTGGCGCGATGGCACGCTGTATCACATTGACCATCACGCCAAGCGAGTGCGCCAACAACAGCGCGCAGCGTCGTTGCTGCCAACCGAATTGCTAACGCCTGCACAGCTAGCGGCGTTGCCCAAGCACACAGTGTTGAGCCACGCGTGTGTGCAGGTGAGCCAAGCTGAATTGCCGCTACCGGCGCGGGCGGCACTTGGGTTTGTGGCGCCAAGCGGTGGTACCTTGTCCAGCTGTTTATGGCAGGCGGTGCCACTGCAGGCCTATTTGAATTTCCCATGGCCGCTAGAAAGCGTGGTCGAAACCAACATGGCGGGTAAAACCTTGCTACAGCGCCAACACAGTATCGAGCTCAACACAGGGGTCGCCTTGCCAGCCGAGACCTTTGCCTTGCCGGTGGGTTATCAGAAAAAATAAAGGCCAGCATCCTAGCACCGCGGTGACCTGCTTGAGTGCTACGCAGCAACCGAAACCTGAGCTGCAGGATAGACGGCAGGTTCATCCCAACGCAGGGTTTTCAATGACGCCGCCTATGCCATGGCAATAGGTGCAGCTGTGCAAAATTTCTGCTAGCGTAAAAGCAACGTGTTTGGACGGAACTGCAACGATGCGAAGATGGGTAGGGTTGATGCTAAGCATGCTGACTTGGCAGGCCAGTGCGGCCACGCCAAGCGACTGTGCGCAGGCGGCGCCAAAAAGTCAGCAACTGATTTGCCAGCACGCGCCGTTGCGTGAATATCAACGTCAGGTGCAAGCGGTGTGGTTGTTTATCCAGCCGCAGCTACAGGCCGACGCCAGCCGCCTTCAGGTACGCCAAGCGCAACAGCAGCAATGGCAACTGCTGCTCGACAGTTGCAATAACACCGCCTGCTTAACGCAACGCTTCAAACAACGCTTGATCGACTTAGTCAGTCTGCAGCGCAGTGGCATCAGTTTTATGGATTTCCCAGCGCGGCTTTACGATGGCCAACTGGCAGATCCGTTGCCTGATAGCCACGGCCCCATTCTGCCACCCGAGCAATTGCCGGCGGGGTTGTCCCAAGACCAAGTCAACGACGTGCTGATTGATGGTGAACCGCAATTGGCCGGTGAATATGCTGTATTGCAGGCGGGTTGTGGCCCGTCGTGCCAGATGCAATTTGTGCTGAATTTACGCACTGGCCAGATGTTAGCGGAGCACTTTGGTGGGCCCTGCCAGCGGCAGTTGTTGGCCTATCAGCCGGACAGCCAGTTGTTGATCGCCCAACAACCTGCGCAAGGCAACCAACCGTCGCAATGGTTGTATTTCCAATTGCATAACAATCAACTGACGCTGTTACACGCGCTCGCGTTACCCGACCATCAAGCCGCTGCGCAAGGGTGTGCTTAAACGACACCGACAAAAAAGGAGCCCGAAGGCTCCTTTTGCTTGCACTCACCGAGTGGCGAGATTAATAGAAGTTTTTCTTCACTTCGATACCAATCACCCGTGGCTCGTTAACAAAGCCAGTCAGGTTATTGAAATCGATGGCGCCTTTGACGTTTTCTTCGTTGGTGATGTTGCGGCCGAAGGCTGCGATCTCGAAGTTACCGTCGTAGTTTAAGTAGCCAATACGTAAGCCTGCTTCTTTGCTGTTGTCGACGTTAAATTCTTTCGACTCATACAAGAACAGGTTGGTTTCGCCTTGGAACGCGATGTCGCCGTAGAAATAGATCTCACCCGATTTGACTGGGATATCGTAACGGGCGTTTAAGGTCAGGATTGTTTTTGGTGCTTGTGGGAATGGGTTGCCATTCACCAGCGCCAAGCCTTGGCCGTTTAACGGATCTGTTGGTGTACACATGCCTGAACCACATTTCGCAACTTTCAGGTACAAGTCTTTCAGTTCGGTGTGGTTGTAGCTAAAACCAGCGCCTAAGGTCAGGTTGTCAAGCGCACGCCAGTCGAAATCAGTTTCGAAGCCGTAGCCAGTGCCTTTATCTGCATTTAACAAGGCGTTGCCTTGTGATGCACCACCGATCGCCGACAATTGGATGTCGTTGATGTTGTAGTAGAACACGGCTGCGTTTAAGCGCATGGTGTTGTCTAACACGTCCGCTTTACCACCAAATTCAACTGAATCGATCGTTTCGCTGTCAGCCACCGATGGGCTACCTTCAAACGCTAAGTCACGGCCTTGAATGGATTGAGCGCGGAAACCATGAGCTAAGCGACCGTACACCGATGCGTTATCGGTCACACGGTAGTTGCTGGATAATTCCCAGCTGACTTGGCCGTCAGACACATCAATCGGATCGTAGGTTTGGATTTGCGCGGCACCGATGACTAAGGCGAAGCCATCAACGTTTTGCTCACCTACGGCAAAGCCTTTGTTGTCGTGGGTGTAGCGTACGCCGCCGGTGATATCCCAACGGTCATTTAAGGCATAAGTCGATTGACCAAACAGCGCCCAGCTGTTGTTTTTATGGTAAACGGTGGTGGCACCGAAGAAACCATCGATCGATTTCACGCCAAACGACGAGTTGAAATAATAAGTACCCACTTGCCAATCCAGGTCACCGCTGGTGTCGCTGGCTAAACGCATTTCTTGAGTGAACTGTTTCAGATTTTGCAGCTGGTCTTCGGTGACCGCTTGGAACGGGATAGTTCCTGGGCCTGTTGGTGTGCCACCGTCGATATCGCCTTTACCGCGACCATGCGCGCTTTCTTTCGCGGTGATCGAGGTGAAGGTCATGCCGCCGGCCAGGTCCCAGTCTAATTTCAGGGATTGGCCATCGGAATGGTATTTCTGGAAGTTACCGTCACCTTCGTTGTACCACACTTTGTTGCGGTCGAAGTTTTGGTTTAATTCGTTGCTGCCTTTGGTGAAGACGTTGGCGCGGAAAATAGACGAGGTGCCATCTAAATAGCGGCCATGCAGGTTTAACAACGCATGGAAGTTGCCTTCTTCATACAAGAATTGAGCGCGGTAGGCGTTTTCGTTAAAGCCACCCATCACGTCTTTTTTGTTGGTGTAACCGTTGTCGATGTAATCACCACGGTTTTGTGACAAGCCTGAGATACGCGCTGACAAGTTCTCAGTGATACCGCCACCGACGGCACCTTCAAAATTGATGGTGTCTAAGGAACCCACACCCATTTTGACGTAACCATCAAAATCTTGACGTGGTTTGTAGGTGTTAAATTTCAGGATACCGGCCGTTGTGTTGCGACCAAACAGCGTGCCTTGTGGGCCACGGATCACTTCCAAGGATTCAACGTCAAACAATGGGAAGGACTTGAGCACCACGTTTTCCATCACCACGTCGTCCATGATGATCGAAACAGGTTGGGATGCGGCTAAGTCGAAATCGGTATTGCCTAAACCACGGATATAAAAACGCGGTGCGGCACGGCCGTTGGAAGATTCGGCAAATAAACCTGGCACTTTAATTGCCAGCGCCTGCACATCATCGCCACCGGAGAAAATGGCGTCGAATTTTTCACCACCTAAGGTGGCAATCGAAATGGGTACTTCTTTGGTGTTTTGGACGCGTTTTTGCGCGGTGACCATGATGGTCTCCAGGCCTTTGTCGTCGTCTTTTTTCGATTTGTCACTGGTTTGTGCGAAGGCGGTTGGTGCCAGCACGATAGCGCCTGTGATCAGGGCAGCATGGACGTGCAAAGCTAACGCCGAGTATTTGCTTTTCATTTTGGATCCTTAGTAAAGGCTAGTTTGTTATGCCTGATTTCTTTGAATCAGTGCCGATCGCATTGCTGCAGTTTGTTCGTAGGTGTCGCAGCATATGTTTGGACTGTCAGGCGCCGGAGTGACCACGGGCTGACAGCAAGACGGCGGCTCAGTATACCACCGTGCTTCATTTTTCGCTAATTTACTATGCGGTTATAGCTGAAAAATCATCATCTTCGGTGTTTTTTTGCGAAATTTAACATTTTTAAAACTAAGGTTTCGAATCAAGGAACTTTACCAATGTAAGCGCTCACGGCCGCTGCGTGCAAAGAATAACCGCTTGAATGTTAAAAGCGTTAATGATGTGATATAGATGATGTGACCGAGCGGGTTCCGCCTTGATGTTGGTGAGCGCTGCGCATGGTTGCTGAACGTGGCTTAGGCAAGTCACTGACATAACGGGCTTTGGTAGGTAAAACGGATGTGGCAATACTTAAGGCACAGCACAGGACCTGTTCCCATGCAACGATGGCTGCAGTGCCTGTTGCTGGCTGTCTGTGTGTCTCAGTCTTGGCCTAGTTATGCCATGAACCCCAATGCCTCAGTCAAACCGATGGTGATCCGCATTGCGGCTGAGGATAATTGGCCGCCGTTTTCCAATGAACAAGGCCAGGGCTTGTCGCAACAGCTGGTGCGCGCGGCCTTTGCCTCACAGGGTTACAGCATAGACACCATCGCCATGCCCTATGCGCGTGCTTTGCATGAGACGGCGCAAGGCGATGTCGATGCGTGTTGGAATGTCACGCGTCAACAGTCCACCTTGCAGAATTATATTCTGCACAAAATGCCGCTGTTTCGCGTGCAATCCTCGTTTTATTACCATCAGCAACGCTTGGATTATCGGTCAGTGCAAGATATTCCGGATGGCACTGTGGTCGGGGTGATTTTGGGCTTTGAATATGGCGATCTGTACGAGCAACACAAATCGCGTTTTAAGTTAGTCGAGGTGTCGACCCATCAACAGTTGATCCAGTTGCTCGCGTCGAACAAGTTGGATTTAGCGATTTTTTTTGATGATGTCCTGACTTATTATTTGCAACAACCTGAGTTGCGGCAGGTTCAACTGCGTCGCGGCCAGCCGAATCATGTCAGTGAAATTTTCGTCGCGTTTCACAAGAAAAATCCTCGCAGCGCTGAATATGCCAAGGCCTTGGATGCAGGCTTGCGGCAGTTGCATCAAACCGGGGCCTATCAGCAGCTGATGCATGCGGCTCCCGTTGCCGACTCTATTAAGGAACTCCGAAGATGACCCGTCCTCGCCTGCAACGTCGAATTTGCTCTGTGCTCGCCGTACTGGCTGTGTTGTTTACCAACCTCAGCGTTGCGGTGGAGCCAACAGTGCAAGTCACCGTCAAGACCCCGCTGAAAACCAGTCAAAGTTGGGATGGCGCCCCCCTGCGTTATCCGACGGGCGAGGCTGAAATCACCGGCATGCAAATTGAGATTGCGCCAGGTGGCAGTACCGGCTGGCATCTGCACACAGTGCCATCGTTTGGCATGGTGCTCAGCGGCACCTTAGAGGTGCAACTCAAAGACGGTCGCGTCAAGCGGTTACAGGCCGGTGACATGCTGGCGGAGGTGGTCAACACCTTGCACAACGGCCGTGCCGTGGGCGATCAACCCGTTAAATTGGTGGTGTTTTATGCCGGGGTTAAAGGCCAAGTGCTAACCCACAAAGAAGATGTCACCAACGCGGTGATGCATTGATGCAGTTGTGTTGGCGGCTGGGGCTGACGTGGTGCTTAGGCGCTTGTTCGGGCGCTTTTTTCAGCATGGCGCAGGCAGCACCGGTCTGTTTTACCGAACCTAGTCGCGTGCAAACGCCGATGCTAGTTGAGCTGGAGGTGGCATTGGACCCTTCAGAACCCGGCCTGTTGACACTGCCTGAGCGAAACGCCAGTACCGAGATTTACGGCTCGGTGTGTCTAACGTGGTCGCCCGATCGCCGATTTGTGGCGCTGACCGAGCGAATTGGCAGTAATCTGATAGAAACCAGCGTGATTGACACCCAGCATGTCGTCGCTGGAGCCTTGGTCAAAGAGCAAGGCTTTGTGCAGGCGTTTCCGTTGGATGTTCAACAGCACTTGGCCAATGCGGACCACACCTACAGCGAAGTAGTGGCTTGGCAGTCAAGCGGGCTGCAGTTGCATCTGTTTGGTCACAGTCCCGCTTATGATCACCAACTGCGTTGCCAGCCAAGCGCTGGGTCGTGGCAATGCCAAAAGGTCAACACACCCTAAGTTAAAAGCTGCAACACGGGCGAGAGGCTCGCTAACTGGCGATGTTGCAGGATCAGGCGCCGACCACACTCTAATGCGCGTAATTCACACTGATTTTTTAAGGCCTTATTGGCAATAGTGTCCATATCGGCGACATGGGCCAAGCCAACAATGCGCCGGATCAACTCACACCCGGCAAACCCAAGCGCGTCGTGCCAGACCTGCTGCAAAAATTGCTGCTGATAGCGTTCACTTTGCAGCGCCGCATCCTTGGTGTGGCTGCGCATTAAATCACGCCAATGCTGGTTAAAACACACCTCAAAACGCGTCAGTTGTTGGCGAAGGTAGGCTTGTTGCGCGTGGGCAGCGTGGCTGTCGTTGAGCTGACCTTCGACACTGAAATAATTCAGCAGTAAGTTGCCAATAAAACTGCCAACATCAAAACCAATGGGGCCGTAAAAACCAAACTCGGCATCAATGAGCTTGGTGCTGTCGTGGCGGACAAAAATACTGCCTGCGTGTACGTCGCCATGCAACAAGGCCTGGGGTTTGGATAAAAAGCTGGCTTTTAAACTGGCGACTTCGGCTTTGACATCCTCATCAAACCACAAGCCGCGTACAAATGGCTGCAAGGCCGCATCAAAGGTGTTGCGCTCATGGTTGCAAAACGGATCGGTAAAGAATAGATCTTCGGTAATCAGGCACAGCTCGGGGTTTAAAAAACGCGCCACTTGGGCTTTTTTGCTGGGGCCATCGAGCACAAAGTCGCTGCTGAAAAACGCCGTGTGCGACAGATACAATGCTAGGTGATCGGCCAACAATGGCAGTTGTTTGCCGGCGATTAACGCCTGACGCAAAATCTGATGATCGCCCAAATCTTCCAGTACCATGGCGGCTTTGCTGGGGTCATGGTACAGCACCTCAACCGTGTGATCCGGCACCTGTTGGCGGTGTTGTAGCAGCACTTCGGCTTCAATTCGCGCCCGGTCTAGCGTCAGTGGCCAGCTTTCACCGACACAACGGGCGTAAGGCAAGGCCTGTTTGACGATTAAGCTGGTGCCGAACTGGTTTTTCACTCGAAACACCAAGTTCAAATTGCCATCGCCAAATTCTACGGTATGTAATTGGCTATGTTCGCCAAATAACTCACTGTGATCATTGGCAAATACGGCTGCGTCTTGGCTGCTGAAGGTTTTATAGTGGGGGTATGCGGCGAGTTTGTCGTTGCTAAGCGCCATCCGTCTACACTCCGAGTGGTCTTGATGTCTGGATGGCTATATAATCGCAAAACCCTGTTTTTGATGCAATGCGTGTCTGGCACACCTTGCTGTTTTGTTTAGGCTGATTTTTTCTATGCTAGAGCTGCAATCGATGAGTATGCGCCTGCATCAAGGCGTGTTGTACCTGTTGGATCAAACCTTGTTACCGCATCAGCAGCATTGGTTTGCGGTGCCAGATGTGGCCAGTTTGGTGGAGGCGATTCAGCGCCTGCAAGTGCGCGGAGCGCCGGCGATTGGCATTGCGGCCAGCTTGTTGCTGGCGGTGTTGGCGTCGCAAGGCCAGTCGCGCCAGCAGTTACAGCATGCCGCACAGACCTTAAGAGCCGCCAGACCGACGGCGGTGAACCTGATGAATAATATCGACAGCATGCTAGGCGCCATCGCCGAAGAGCCGCTGCATCAGCGCGTGGTTGAGACGGCGATGCAGCTATTTTTGCAAGATGTTGCGTTATGTTCACAGCTGGCTGAGCATGGCGCGGCGCTGCTGCAACCGGGCGAGCGCGTGCTCACGCATTGCAATACCGGGGGGTTAGCGACTGCCGGTGTTGGCACCGCGCTTGGGGTGATCGCCAAAGCGCACCAGCAAGGCAAGGGCATTTCGGTGTGGGTAGACGAGACGCGGCCGCTGTTGCAAGGGGGCCGCTTAACGGCATGGGAATTGTCGGAGCTCGGCATTCCATATCAGCTGATCTGCGACAACATGGCAGGGATGTTGATGGCACAAGGGCGGGTCGACCGCATCTTTGTTGGCGCTGACCGCATCGCAGCCAATGGCGATTTTGCCAATAAAGTAGGCACTTACAGCCTAGCCGTGCTGGCGCAGTATCATCAGGTGCCGTTTTATGTGGTGGCGCCTTCGACCACCGTTGATCCCACCTGTCCAGATGGCGCGGCTATTCCCATTGAACAGCGACATGCCGATGAGGTGCGCGGCATGCAAGGCGCGATAGGTGTTGATGGCAGCTTTCAACACAGCCGCTGGGCGCCTCACGACAGTGCAGTGTATAACCCCGCGTTTGATGTGACGCCCGCTGGCTTGGTGACAGGCTGGGTGCTAGAGCACGGCGTTTTCAGCCAAGCCGATATTGCCGCGGGGGCCTTGGTGCGAGCTTGTACTGAGTCACGCAAGCGTTAGCACAGTGAGAATGAACCGCCCACCCTGCTTACCTGCCTATGGCGTTGACGATGCCGTCCGTGCGCGGGCGAACTGGATGCGTTGCACATAAGGCAAGCCCAGATGCCCTGGCTGGATGGTCAGTGTCACAGCAGACTGTTCGTTGATGCGTTGATAGGTTGCTGCATCGATGGCCCAGTCGGTCGGTGGAAAGACGCCAAACACGGGTTGTTGTTGGATCAGCGTGACGGAGTAGCTGTCGGCATAACGCCGTGACCGGTGTTCCGTTTTCTGTAATACCTGCGCCTGAACCTGCACGCCTTGGTCAAACGGCGCTGTGGTATTCACGGTCACCAGCACTTTGCAAAGCAGCAGCGGGTAGGTTAGCCATAGCAGCAACAAGCTTTCATTTTTCACACGATGTCGTGGTAGCGAATTGCCCGCCCATGTTTTAAGACGGCGATAACTCAACACATACAGCAGCACACTGCTGGCGAGGGTATAACCGAGCAAGCGCCAATGCGTGATATGTTGCTGCCAAAACGCGCCATCGCTGCGGTATAAATCCAGCAATAACAGTATTGTGACTAGCGCTATCGCCAGACTAAAGCGAGGCGCCGTGGTCGATGGTCGCAGCCGGGTCTGTTGGCTAATACGACACAGTGGTTGTAATGCGTCGACCACCTGAAATAGCAGCGCTGGAGCGAGTTCGGGCAGCTGGACCAACTGATTGGTATACACCTTAAGCTGATCTTGATCACATTCGACATACTCGACGGTATAACTGGCGAGTATGGCCAGGATCGCCTGGCGCGCGGTTGGGTCTGACGCCAGCCATTGCCAAAATTCGGCTTGGTCGCAGATCACTTGAATACGTTGATCAAAGTCAGCGTCCCCTGTTTGAAACGCTGCTGGGTCTGGTGGGTCAAAACGGCGTGGATTGCGTTCAAATCGACAGCTAAAACCACTGGGCAAAGGCACACTATAGGTACGTTGCACTTGCAGCGGTGAGGTGGAGTGCTCGTTATCGGTAAACAGCTCGTCAATCTGGTAGTCGCGTTGTTGAAAGCGTTCCAACCGATGCTTGCTCATCAAGTTGCGAGGTTGTGCCGTAGAAGGCATAAGCATCAGCAAAATAAGTACGGCGGGGCCCAAGGTGATGAATGTCCAAAGTTCCATTGACTTACTCCTACGGGGTAGTGGACGAAACGCCTGAGGCGCCGGCGGATGGTTTATAAAACTGATAGCGACCGACATACGGCAAATGCAGCAGGCCTGGCTGCATATCCAGACGTACGCGCCATTTGCTGTCGATGCGACTGAATTGTTGTTGGCTGATGGTCAGTTCGCGAGGGGGGTATAACCCAAAGGCGGTCTCGGAACTGGCGATCGTCGCGTGATAACTGGTCCAGCGGCTGCCGCGTCGGCGATGCTCGCGTTTAAATACCTGGTGCACGGTCGCAGTGACCACCGTGGGGCTTGCCGTTGGTTGTAATTCATTGATTTCTTTGGTGGCAAGGGCGGCGGCGTAAGGTAAACCCAGCGCTAATAATAGCGCCGCTTCCCAAATCACCAGCCGCGCGCGCGACGAGGCGCCGATCAACAGGCGGCAGCAGCCATAGCAGCCAATTAGCATCAAAAGACCAATGCCAATGGCACAGGCTAACGCCTGTGATGGCGAGGCATAAGGGTCAAACAGGTCAAAGCGATACTCGATAAACCCACCGACAGCGTACCCCAACACACTCCAAATCAGCGTTTCAACCGCCATCACTCGCCAGAAAAATGGGTCTAAGGCTTGCTCTGGTTGCGCTGTTAGCGGTTTGAGTTGATCGACTAATTGGAACGCGGTCTCAAGCCGGGCATCATCCGGTGCGTGCGGGATAGCAAAGCTGATAAAGATCTCATGCCCTTGGCAGTATATCCGAGTGGCATTTAGGTTATTGATCAGCCGCTGCACCAGCGTTTGCGTTGTGCTATCACTGCGCAGCCACTGTAAAAATGCCGGTTGGTCGCAGCTGATATAAATCGCCTTATCAAAGTCACTGCGGCCGGTTTGAAACTCGCGGGCAAGTCCAAGTGCTTTTAGTACTTGATCGGCGCTTGATTCGGCATCCAGTTGGAACCAAAAATTGCCGGAAAAGGGTAATTCGATCGTCGCGCTGATAATTTTTTGTTGTTTATCTTCTGTGAACGTCAGGCCGTATTCGCGCCCTTGCCATTGCTGGATTTCATCACTCTCTTGACGCTCAAAGCGTGAGATCCAGCGGTAGCACAGCAGCCCTAACATGATGAAAAGACGGAGTAAAACCCACATAACTTGTCGTCCTTGGCCAGCGGCTTGCACCGCAACATCGGTCGAAAACTATGCCAAATTCATTAACAAAATGCAAAACAGCGGCAGTGCTGGCGCCTTGATGGTGTCTGTCAGCGCAAGCATCACTGGAAAGATGCGGTAAGTTTGGCGACAATCGGCGTCTGTTGGTTTTTGCCCTGATGGCGCGGTGGTGACTGAATGCCACACGCGCACCTCGCCCTTGTTGGAGAATCTATGTACGCCGCTAATTTTGACCTAGGTTGTTATGCCCGCCGCATTGGCCTGAACACGGTGCCGACGGCCGCCACTTTTGATGCGGCTGCGCTTAGCCAGATGATGCAAGCGCAACTGCGCAGCATCACGTTTGAAAACCTCGATGTGCAAGCGGGCAAGATTGTGTCGATGGAGCCGGAACAGATTGTGGCAAAAATCCTCGGCAGCGATGGTGGTGCAAAGCGCGGTGGGTATTGTTATGAACTGAACGGTTTGTTTGCGATGGCGCTAACGGCACTTGGCGTGTCGTATCAATTTGTCGCCTGTCGGCCGATGTTCTACCCGATGCGCCGGCCAAAAACTCACATGGCGTTGGTGGTGCACTTAGCCGGTGAACACTACCTGTGCGACTTAGGCTTTGGTAGTTACGGTATGCGGGCGCCTATTGCGCTATCGCAAGTGAATGTGCCGCAGCCGCAAGATTATGATCTGTTCCAACTGGCGATGCCACAGCTTGGCGAATTTGTGTTGCAAGCGCGCATCGATGGCAACTGGGTGAATCAATACGGCTTTAATTTATCGCCCAGCGAATGGATTGATTACTTGCCTGCCAATTATTTGAATTCGACCCATCCGGACACCATTTTTGTGCAAAAACTGCTGCTGATCCGCCAAACCGCGCAAGGCCGGGTGTTACTGGTTGGCAATGAGCTCAAGACCAGTGTGGCGGGTGAGACGACAGTCAGAACTGTAGACCTTAGCGAACTGGATGCGGTGTTGCTTGATCAGTTTGGTTTAGTTAAAACACATTAATGCGAGCGAGCTAACGGCCAGCGCTTCGCCTGTAACGCGGCGGTTAAATCGGCCGCGTTTAATGGTTTAGACCAAAAATAGCCTTGGGCTTCGTTGCAACCTAGGCTGCGCAATAAGTGGTAACTGGCTTCGTCTTCGACCCCTTCGGCCACAGTGGCAAGTTGCAAGCTATCGGCCAGCCGAATAATACCGCGGACTAACGCCAGGTCTTGTGGGCGTTGCGGTAAATTTCGGACAAAGGACTGGTCAATTTTTAACGTGCCTGCCGCAAAACGCGATAGATACTGCAAGTTGGAATAGCCGGTGCCGAAGTCGTCGATCGCCAGCGCCACGCCTAAATCGCCGAGTTGCTCAAGCTGTTGTTGAATATGCTGATGATCGCCAATCAAACTCGATTCGGTCAGTTCAATTTGCAGCTGATGGGCGTCAAGACCGGTCCGCTGCAAAGTGTAGGCGACTTGTGCAGGTAACAAGCCACTGCGCAGCTGTCGCCCGGACACATTCACCGCCATATGCAAAGGCCAGCCTTGCTGCTGCCATTGTTGGGCTTGTTGGCAGGCTTGGCGCAACACAAATACACCCAATTCATCAATCAAACCCGTTTCTTCGGCCAAGGGGATAAAGCGGGCGGGACTGACATGACCCAGTTCCGGACAGTGCCAGCGCATCAACGCCTCCACCCCCGTCAGCGCAAAAGGCTCGAGCTGGAATTTAGGTTGATACACCACTTCGATTTGCTCGCGATGAAGCGCTTGGCGCAACAAGGTGATCAATGTCAGCGTGGTGTGTTGTTGGTCATCTAGGCCCGCTTGGTAAAATTGCCAGGTATTGCGACCATCGGCTTTGGCGCGATACATCGCCATGTCCGCTTTGCGGCACAATTCGGTGAAATCGTCACCATGCTCTGGGCTTAGCGCGACACCGATGGATGCCGACAGCTTGAGTGGGTAGGCGCCAATCGGAATTTCTTGTTGGCACAAGCTCAGCAACTGCTCAATGCGGCCGGTTAACTCGACATCATGCTGTAGTACCAACACGAACTCATCACCCCCAAAACGACACGCCCATTCGTTGGGCTGTAACTGCTGGCGCAGTTGTTGCGCGAGATGATGCAACACGGCATCGCCGGTGGCATGGCCAAGTGCATCGTTGATCGGTTTGAAATGATCAAGGTCGATAAACAGCAGCGCGCGCGACTGCAGTGTGCAGTCCAGAAAATGCTGGGCGGCACCATGGCGATTGAGTAAGCCTGTCAGACTGTCGTGCTCCGCTAGTTCCGACAGGCGTTGTTCCGAGGCTTTCACCCGGTCGTTTTCCGCTTGCAACGATTGCATCAAGGTACGATACCCCGACGCTAGCATCCGCACCGTAAAGCCACTGGCAAGCAACACCAGCACGGCGACGGCCAGTGACGACCAGGTCATCGCAGGGGTGGTTTGTGGCCAATAGCCCAGCAGGATCAGCGTGCAAAGCGTGATCACAAACACCAGCATAAATGCCAGCAGTTGGAAATACATGCCCGGGCGGCCAAACAGCGCGGCATACACCAGCAACACGGGATAACACATCACCGCCGGTTCAAACACCGCATTGTTTAGCATCAACAAGCCGCTGACCGCGATGGTCAGCATCCATAAAAACCAACTATTGGCTTCTTCCGCCCGTTGTTTATAAAGCAGGTATAACACCGGTAACAAGCCAAGCTCGGTTAAATATAACAACCGCGAGGATTGTGGCCCCGACAGCCAAGCGCCCACCAACACAATCAGGGCGCACATAATAGCCACTTGCCACAAACGTGTATGTTGGTAGCGGCGCATAGATTGGATCGAGCGTTCTGCTGGGGTGGACATAATCGGTCCCGCAACTCATGTTAATTTCAGTGTAACTGGCGGTATTGCTAAATGCCAATACCGCGCTGAACCCGCTGAACTCGACCAAATCGCAAACGGCGGCGACAAAAGGTTCAGCGTAGTTTAGCTGCTTTGCGGTATGCTGGCTGCGACACGCACAATTACAAGAATTTTCAGGAACCTCACGATGAAACTATTGCCAATCGCCATTGCACTGACCCTGGCATGGGGCGGGCAGGTGGCTGCAGCCGACTCGCTGCACGACCGCGCCGTTGCTATCGCGCAAAAACACATGTTGATTGATACCCATATCGACGTGCCGTATCGCTTGGAAGAAGACTGGGAAGATGTCAGTCAAGCGACTCAGCGCGGTGATTTTGATTACCCACGCGCCGTCAAAGGTGGCTTGAATGCGCCTTTTATGTCGATTTACATCCCGGCGTCGTTGGAGAAAACCGGCGGTAGTTATTTGCTGGCCAATAAGTTAATTGACTCGATGGAAGCCTTGGTGGGTCGCGCACCAGATAAATTCGCCATGGCACACAGCAGCGCAGACTTAGAACGTAACTTTAAAGCCGGCAAGATGTCCTTGGCGCTGGGCATGGAAAACGGTTCGCCAATTGAAGGCAAACTGGAAAACTTAACGCACTTTTACAAACGCGGCATTCGCTACATTACGTTGACTCATTCTGAATCCAACCACATTGCCGACTCGTCTTACGATATTCGTCGGCCGTGGAAAGGCTTAAGCCCGTTTGGCGAAAAAGTGGTCGCCGAGATGAACCGCTTGGGCATCATGATCGACATTTCGCACGTCTCCGACAAAGCCTTTTACAAAGTGATTGAGCTGACCAAAGCCCCCGTGATCGCCTCACACTCCAGTTTGCGCGCCTATGTGCCGGGGTTTGAACGCAACATGGATGATGAGATGATCAAAGCGCTGGCGAAAAACGGCGGCGTGATTCAAATCAACTTCGGCTCGTCGTTTGTGGTGTCGCAAGCCAACCAGTGGGGCTTGCAGTTTAAAGCAGCCGCCAAAGCGGCGGGTAAGTCCAGTGATGACAAAGCCTTTGAAGAGGAATACAAGAAAAAGCATCCGTACCCCTTTGCCAACGTTGATACGATCATTCAGCACATTAACCATGTGCGGGATTTAGTCGGTATTGACCATGTCGGCATCGGCTCGGACTACGATGGCGTCGGTGATTCGTTGCCAGACGGGTTAAAAGACGTGTCGACCTATCCCAATCTGATCGAAGGCTTGTTAAAATCGGGCTATAGCGAAGCGGACATTGTGAAAATCATGTCGGGCAATTTGCTGCGGGTGTTAAAGCAAGTGGAACAAACCGCTCAAACCCTGCAAAAATAAGTCGTCCACGTACTGAATGAACACAGGGGCCGTGGCATCTCGCCTTGGGCCCCTTGTGTTAACGGCTTACGACTGCTGATAAATCTCCAGCGGCTGGCCGTCAGGGTCTTGAAAGAAGGTATAAGCACGCTGGGTGTAGGGGTCGATGCGGATCTCTTCACAGACGATACCTTTGGTTTGCAGCCACGCCACGCTGGCGGCGACGTCCGTGACGGCAAAACACAGATGACGTAACCCTTGAGCTTCAGGCCGACTTGGCCTTGCGGGCGCGTTTGGAAAGCTAAACAATTCCAGCTGACTGCCATTGGGCAGTTGTAAATCTAATTTCCAGCTATCGCGCTCGGCGCGGTAATGCTCGGCGATGATCGGTAACTCTAAACGCTCATGGTAAAACTGTTTGGCGATGGCATAGTCACTGCAAATAATAGCGACGTGATGAATGGCATTTAGCATAGGCTTCTCTTCGCGACAACGGATCAGCAGCTAGTGTACGGATTTATTGCGCCACAGGCACGCGCATACCAGGGTACCGGCGATAAAAGTCTTGTAATGCGGGCTGATGTTGGCGTTGTTGCCAGGCTTTGTCCCAGTGTTGCTTTAACGCTCGCCCCCGTTCGCTTGGCGCAAAGCCAAAAAAAATCGGTTCCACCGCGATGGGATACTGCGTCATCTGCTGTTCTAGCAAGGCTTGAATAGCGGGTGTATTCAGGTCGCCTTCTTCGGATAAAAACACATCCAGTCGTTGGTTTTTCACCAGTTGCACGCCCTGTTCCGCCGAGATGGTTTCATAACCAGACGTGGTTAAGCCCAGCACTTTGCCGTAGTTGTAGCCGATGCGCCAACTGAGCCGAAACTTATTCAAGTCAGGCTGGTTGAGCGGTAGTTTGACTGGGCCATCGCTGCGATACACCGCAATGATGCGGTCGGTATCGATCGGCTGCGTTGAACGCAACAAGAGGCTTGAATCTTTGGCTGTCACGGCAAACACCACATCCGCTTGCTGCCGCTCTACCGCCGCAATGGATCGTTGAAATGGCATCAGTTGAACATGCAGCGGCGCTGTGGGTTCAAGTACTATCTTTAGCAGCTCGAAATAGGCACCTTGGCCATCGGCACTGGTGTAACCGGGCCAATGCTCAGTAGCGACGCGAATAGGTTGAGACTGCGGCGTGCTGGCTTGGGTGGGCCATATCGCGCCACACAGCAGCAAACTGAGGACAGTCCAGCACACGGTGTTTGTGGTCATCAGCGCCTCCCTGCTCGTTGCTACATTGATTGAAAGTAGCAGTAAAGCAAGGGTGGCGCGAATCACAGTGCTCGGCTGGGCGTTTTAGGGGGCGATGCGCTGACTGGTTGCAGGCAGATCAGAGTGCTTTAACCAGGGTAAGGCGGTTGCCGCGCGATACTGAAAGTGCTGATACGAGTAGCCAAACAAATCGGCAATGCTACTCGCCACTTGGCTTTGCAAGAATTCGGTATCACTTTTGATTAACCCTGCGGCGGGGATCTGGGCGCCCACCGCAGCGAGCCAGATCTGTTCCGAGCCATGTGCATCCGGGGTACTCAGTTGGCTGACAAAACTAGGTAAGGCGCGGCTGGAACCATGACGAGCCCAAGTCGCTGCGCTATCACCGCGGCCGTGATCGGTGGTGACAATCAGCGTGGTTTGGTTGCGATAAAACGGGTCGGCTTGCAAGGTGTGCCAAATTTCAGCCAGGTATTGATCGGCGCGCTGCAGTGCTTGGACATACCGTGGGTAATCGCCAGCATGGGCAAAATCATCAGGCTCACCCAGGGCTACATACAACAAACGCGGTTTTTTGGTTTTTAAGTATTCCAGCGCAAATTGGCTGGTGAAGATATCCAGCCGAACAGATTGCCAAGGGCTGGGCGTTTGCCGCTGCATTTGGTTCAGTAACTGCATTTTATCGCTCAGCGGTCCGATTAATTGTTCGGTCAGCGGCATAAAGCCGGCGTTTACCGGCAGCTGGCTGCGCGTGGTGTTCAAAATATAGGGTAACAATTCCCAGGAACCAAAAGCTGCAATCTTACCTTGTAACTCGGGTTGTTGGTTCAACCATTCCAGCACGCTGACGTTTGGGTTGGGGCGTTTGCTATTGTCGGCGATGCTCGGGTCGGCATAGCCAGTCAGCAATTCTTGATAACCTGGATAGGATACTGCGTACGGATTACTAACGCGCATTCGTGAATCATGCCGGCGATCGCCAATCACCACCCCTTGTTTAGCCATCACTTGATGGAAAAATGGCATCAGTTGGGCGGCGGTTTTCATCGACTTGGGTGATAGGCTAGGGTCTTCGCCACCAAACACTTCTTGCCAGCGCACGCCATCAATGGTGACCAACACGACTTTGGGGCTTGGTTTTGGCGGACCCTCCGAGGGTGTTTGTGCCACAGCGTAAGAGGGGCATCCGGCTAAAACCAGCAGTGTCAGTGCAGCGTGGACGTGGCAGGATGGGCGGTTTACCCAGCGTAAGATCCTTTGCAGCATACGAACCTCCGTCAACCAAATTGCCAACGAGTCTAAGCTGCGCTCGTGACAGCGCCGTGTGAAAGCCATGGCAACTTGATGACACTATCGGACGCGCCCCGCGCTGCGGTGGATGGTGGATTTTTGTTAACTGATTGCTGGGTTTACCCTTGCTGCTATTAACAATTCAGCCTATGCTGCAGAAATATAAGGAAGTTTTTTTACCCCTCTCGCCAGCGCAATCGCACAAGGAGTTCATCATGGCAGGCCATACTATTGCATTACATCGCGTGATCCGTTGTCCTGCTGAGCGCATTTATCGCGCCTTTCTCAATCCACAAGCGCTGAGCAAATGGTTACCACCGCATGGCTTTACCTGCGCCGTCCACGAACTCAACGCGGTGGAAGGCGGCCAGTTTCGAATGAGTTTCACCAACTTTAGTACCGCACAAAGCCACAGCTTTGGTGGCACCTACCTTGAACTCAAGCCAAACGAATCGATCCGGTATACCGATGTGTTTGATGACCCGTCGTTGTCAGGCACCATGCTAACCACCATCAAATTGCATCAAGTCAGTTGCGGCACCGACGTGCACATTGAACAAGCGGGTATTCCGCTGCAAATTCCGACAGAAAGTTGCTATCTCGGCTGGCAAGAGTCGCTGGCGCTGTTGGCCATGCTGGTCGAAGCCGAAATCCCGGCGTCGTAAACAGGGTTGTGCCATAAGGCGGGAAGTTCCCGCCTTATGTTTGTCACTTAATGATGGGGTGGGTTGAGACACGCCTCGGTTGCCGCGCCTTGGCGATGCAGTGTGGTTTTGCTGCCGTTTTGTTCTTTGATCACGAGGGTGTCGGCGCTGATACTGGCAATTGGGTTGGCATCGGCAAAGGGATCAACACTGTCTTTGGCGAACCATACCAACTTGTCCTGCCAGACGCCCCAATATCCTTGGTATTCGCGAACACTATGACCAGATGCATCCGTCACGGTATACCGACCATTGGCGGCAAACTGCGTGATGTAGCTGGACTGGCTCATCAATTCGTTGTGTTGTGACCAGGTACCGACCAACCGACAATCGAGGGTGGGCAGCGGTTCCAGCGGAATACAGTCGGCTAATTGCGCCGGCCAGCTTGATGCGTCATCACTGGTCGCTAATCGGTGATGTAATTGGCTGATACAGGTTTCACTCAGTGGACTGATTTCCCCTGTGCTGGCCACGTGGTTAAGTTTTTGGCCATAGCCGCTGGCCAGACACACCACGACCGTCAAACGGATCGCCCATTGCAGCCGCGTGTTTGGTTCATCACGTTGAGTCTGCCGGCGGTAGACAATGACCAACAGCAGCAACACGCCCAAACTTGGATAAAACAGCGGTGCCATTATCACCAGCAGATTTTTCCATGAACGGACGGGTGCTGTCGTGGCGCCCGTTGTTGCAGTGTCAGGCGCTACAGCGGTCGATGAAGTTGAAGCTTGCGCTGAGGTTTGCGCAGGCGTGGTGGGCGTTTCAAGCGTTGTGACGCCTTGGCAGCTGGCACTAAACCATTGCTGATACTCGCCACGCCACCAGCTGTGATTGCCAAGTAGCAGCACCGTATCATCCGGGCGTTTAGCAAACACAGCGTTGTTGACCGGGTAAGTTTCCGGCAACGTTGTGACTTGGCCGTTTTCGGATCAAACAGTACCCATTGTTGTTGATTGTTATGTAAACCGAGCCAGCAGCCATCCGATAATTCAACGGCACTTCGCCCCATTTCAGTGTCCATAAAAATATAGGCCCACTGCTGTTTAGCGGCTGACCACTGCCATTTGGGCACGCGACTGCTTTGGTTTTTTTCGATAAATTTCGCGCCCAGCGCATTGGCCGCGAGTGACGCCCCGCTGCCGGTATCGCCGAGCGACAGCAGCGGCACCGCCAATTTGACGGCAACACCAGTGACTAATTCGCCATTGTGTTGATAGGGCACTTGCGCTTGCCAGGTGGCTGTTGGTAGGTCAAACACCTGCGCTTGTTGACTATTGACCATCAAGGCCGGCCTGCCATCATCTGCCACCGCCAGTGCAAAGGCACTGCTGTCGGTGACGGCAAAGGTGCCACAGGCTTGCCACGTCGGGTTGCGCGGGGTGGCGGTGCGATAACAACGCAGCTCGGTTTGATTGGTGTTAGCCACAAAGGCCTGTAATACCAGCAGCACTTGCTGGTCGGGTAATTCTAACCACTGCACCGGTGCTGCGAGTCGCGCCGTCGGCGCGGCAATGGTCTGCCACTGTTGGTTGTTACTGTGCCAGAGTTGCAAACGCAGCTGATTTTGACTGTGCTGCAAGGCTTGCAAGACATCACCGTTTTGCAAGGCCAACAGGTTACTCCCCGTTTGCTGAATTATGGGTAACGGCAACTCGTTCGTCAGTCGCCATTGCCGCTGCAGTTGTGGTGTTACAGGTGTTGCTGTAGTCGACGTGGACAGGCTGGTGACTGGCGGCGCATCAGCGCTATTTACTAGTGCATCAGCGCTAGGTGGCGCGACGAGTGTCTCAGATGCGGATAATTTAGCGCTGTAGCTTTCACTAAAACTGACTGCATACAACGCATCTTGCCCGCCGAGCCAATCGACCGTCGCTTCGGTTGCAGGCAGCGGCTGCCAGCGTTGGCTATTGGCAGACAGATAATAATCCGACACGAGCACAGCAGCATTGGGCAATGCATGCCAATCAATCAGGCCAATCAGCTGACTCTCTCGCCAGATATCTTCTGGGTGAACCGGCAGCCATTCAAAGGTTAAATCCTGCTGACGCCAGCGCAGTAGGGTTGGAGCTTGCACACTTCCAAACGCCGCTTGTTTAAACAGCAAATCGCCATTGCTCAGCGTTAATGGCGTGGGTGTTTGATTGAAGTTAAACGCGAAGGGGCGCAACGCTGGGGTCGCTGAGGCACTTGACGCTGTGACCGCAGCGCGCAACATAGGTGGCAACTGTTCGATGCGTTGCTGGGCAATATGCCACAGCCAGATGTGGTCGTTGTTATGACCGCCATCTTGCCAACCGTAAGTTACATCGTCTGCAAATTCGGGGCAAAGTTGGTCGCGTAAGTGGGCTGCGGGGGCGTCGTCCTCGGCGCTTTCGTCTACCTGTGCGCTGTTGTCAAGCGAAGCGCTATTTTCTAGTGGATCGTTATCGACTCGCGAAGCGCGTTGTTCTTGCGCATTCGCTGCTGTGGCAATCGCTTGTCGAAGTGCAGCGGCACAGCTGGGCTCTGCGAGGTACGTGGCCCATGTACCACCCACCAAGGCGACAGAACCATCATCCCGAAGTAACCAATGCGCGCCATACGGCAGCGGTGTGGTGGGGGGCAGCAAGGGGTCGTTGGATTGGCTGCTGGCAGGCGCTTGATAGTGTTGTATTTGCTCGGTGGTTGGGTCAAAGCGCAGCGCGCGGAATTTGGTGTATTGTTGATGATTGTGATCGCTACTGACCACAAACAATACGCTGCCGTCGCGTTGCAGTTTGGCTTCGACCCGTTCATCGTCGCTAAATGCAAGATGGGGCAGCGTCTGCCACCTCATGGTTTCAGGGTCAAATAACTCGGCGCTGTGCGCTGTTGGCTGTTGACCGCTGTGCAGACTGTCGCTGATGCCGCCATACAGCAGCACCCGACCGTCATTGAGCCGCACGGCTTCACTGCTAAGGTGCGCGGCTTGGGTCGGCGCTGTGGTTTGCCAACGCCCGGTGCGTGGGTCAACAATTTCGCTGAAGGTGGTGGCGATTGGGATGCCGGTCATGCCGCCACCTACCACCAACAAGCGGCCATCACGCAGTTCGATATTGGTACTGCCAACGTGCGAAAAATTGCGGTTGCCACGTGGGTACACACTGCCACTTCGTGGTTCGGCGGGCACTTCAGCGTCGGGCAGTGTCAGTTGATAGGCGCCATGCATCGTGGCCAGCATCCAATGACCATCTGCTTGCGCATGCACCGACCAATTGGCTTGTTGGTTCGGCACGGCTTGCGACTGCACCAGCTGCCACTGCTTGCCAGTCCAACGCATTAACAATGGGTTCGGTTTAAAGTTTGTGGTATAGCCGCCAGAGAACAACACGTCACCATGAAGGTTTTGCGCCAGCTGCCCAGCGGCGACAGGCACCATCAGCGGCGCTTTGGCTTCGAAACCTTGCGTCAGATCGCGCAATAACAAGGTCTGCAACAGCGGTGCGTTGTGGTCGTTACGGCCACCGGCGATCACCAAGCCAAAAGTCGTTTGTAATGCCGCATGGTCAAACACCGCCTGTGGTAGCGTGGGCCCTGGCCGCCACTGCGCATCGCCTAAGCGATACAACCAGCTGTCTTGCAAAGGTTTGAGATCCGCACCAAGGCCACCGGCAACTAGGATCTGACCATCCGGCAAGCGGGTCGCGCTGTGCAGCGCCCGCGCGACCGGCAAGGGTGGCAGCTGCTGCACTTGGTCGCCTTGCCATAACTCGACACTGCTCAGCATGCTTAGTAGTAGCGACTGCCCGTCCAGTGGGCGTTGCATCACCGGATCAAGACCGCCAATGAGTATCACGCTGTCATCCGGCAGCGCTGTTGCGGTGTGCAGCAATCGTGCTTGGTGTAACTGTCCAACGGCTTGCCAGTGCGGTTGCTGTTGGTGGTCATAACGCCACAACTGGGTGAAGCCTTGGTGGTAGTCATTATCTTTGGGGCAAATGCCGCCAGATTTTAACAAGCGACCTTGGCTAAGCGCCGTGACTTGCTGGCGGCTTGGCGATGCCACAAACACTGTGTTGCTGCAGTTTGCCGGCGCCTCAAGTTCAAGCAAGGGCTGGCCTATGGCGAACACCACAGCACGGTGTTCCGGTTGGCCTAATTGATACCAAAGATCGTCGACCGACCAAGCTGGCGGCCTGGCCGCGCTGTAGATGCGGCCATCGCTTAGCGGGATGAGTTGACCACCACCGCGATTGATCCAGCTGTGAAGTGGCGTGAGGGTTTCACGGCTAAACCCCATAGGGGCAAGCAGCAGTAAACACAGCATCAACAAGACGACACGCATCGGCCATTCCTTCTGCAAAGATTTGGCTATGCTAATTCAGTCCTCCGAAGGCGACCATTAGTAAAATAGGTACAAATCGATGGTCGTACCTAAAACACCATTAACCGCAGAAGCGACCATCGTCGATTTTTTATGATAAGGTGGAAGTTTTTCTGTCTTGAGATTTCCAGATGTCTAGCGATTTTAGCTTCCAGCAGGCCTTTGAGGCTTTTTCCAGCGCGCTTGCCAGCGTGGTGTTTTATTCCTTCAATGTCGACGGCGTTGCCGTGCCGGTGACCGTGCTGTGGCTGATCAGCGGTGGTATTTGTTTTACCTTGTACTTGGGGTTTATCAACTTGCGTGGTTTTCGCCATGCGGTGCGCGTGGTGCGTGGCGACTTTGCCAAAAAGCAGGATGCCGGTGAAATTAGCCAGTTCCAAGCCCTGTCGGCGGCGCTGTCCGGCACGGTCGGCACCGGCAATATCGCCGGGGTGGCGGTAGCGATTAGTTTAGGCGGCCCTGGCGCGACCTTTTGGATGATCGTCGCCGGCTTTTTGGGCATGACCACCAAGTTTGTCGAATGTACCTTGGCGGTGAAGTACCGCAAAATTCTGCCCGATGGCTCCACGGCCGGCGGCCCGATGTATTACATCAAAGCGGCGCTGGATAAATACAACTTACCGCGGCTTGGCACTGTGCTGGCGGGCTTTTTTGCCATTGCGTGTGTGTTTGGCTCGGCGGGTTTTGTCCATGTCAATCAAGGCTTTGTGCAGGTAAAAACCGTTACGGGGTTTGATAACGCTTGGGCCTTTGGCATCATTTACGCCGCGCTGGTTGGCCTCGTGATTATCGGCGGTATTAAAAGCATCGCCCGCGTGACCGAAAAGTTAGTGCCGTTGATGTGCGCTATTTATTTGGCGGGTGCGTTGGTGATTATCGGTATGCACTATGCAGACATTCCTGCGGCGCTTTGGACCATTGTCAAAGGCGCCTTTGCCCCCGATGCGGCCTACGGTGGCTTTATCGGCGTGCTGATCCAAGGCTTTCGTCGCGCGACCTATTCCAACGAAGCGGGCATTGGTTCATCGCCTATCGCCCACTCCGCGGCGCGCACCAACGAGCCGGTGTCGGAAGGCTTTGTCGGCTTGCTCGAACCTTTTATCGACACCGTGGTGATTTGTACTATTTCGGCCTTGCTGATTATTCTGACCGGCGCCTACCTGCAAACCGGCCTCGATGGCGTGCAAATTTCCAGTTACGCCTTTGCCACTGTGTTTGATTGGTTCCCGTGGGTGCTGATGGTGGCGCTGCTGCTGTTTGGCTATTCGACGGTGGTGAGCTGGGCTTATTATGGCCAAAAAGCCTGGGGCTATTTGTTTGGTGAAAACAGTCTCGCCCGCAACAGCTACAAGGTGTTGATTGTCTGCGTGGTGGCCATCGGCGCTGTGCCGAACATCATGGCGGTGTTTGATTTTATCGACTCGATGATTTTCTTAATGGCGGTGCCCAACGTGCTGGCGTTGTTTTTGTTAGTACCAGAAGTGCGCCGCGATTTACAGGTGTATTGGCAAAAGGTGCAAGCCAAGCAGTTGTAACGGCACCAGTGGTCAACGAAAAAGGCTCTACGGAGCCTTTTGTTGTTTGAAGTAGCGCCGAGCTTACACAACCGCCAGATCGGCATGGCAACGCCAGAGCGTGTCGGATTAACGCCCGGCTGCCATCAACTGGTCAACCGTCACTAAGCGGTAACCTTTGGCTTTGAGGCCTTCAATCATGCCCGGCAAGGCGGCGAGTGTGTTATCGCGGTCGTGCAGTAGCACAATCGAGCCGGGTTTGACTTTGTTCAGCACGGTTTGCACCATGATATCCGGCGTTGTGCCTTGGTAATCGTGCGGGTTCACATCCCACAGAATATGCGCCTGGCCGCGCCACGCCAGTTGTAGTGGCAACAGCAGACGTTTTTTGCCCATCGGTGCGCGGAAATGGATCTCGCCTTGGTAGCCACTTTGCCTGATCAACGCATCCGTATCGCTAAGTTCCCAGCCATAACGCTGCCAGTCTTCATCATCCATCGCCAAATGCTGAAAGCTGTGGTTAGCCAGCTGATGGCCGCTTTGCCACAGTTGTTGGGTGAGCACGGGGTATTTTTTGATTTGCCGACCGACCAAAAAGAAGGTGGCTTTGACTTGGTAGCGATTGAGCGTGGCCAGAATATCTTCAGTCACTTTGCCGCGCGGGCCGTCGTCGAACGTCAGCGCGACCAGTTTTTCGGACGTCTCAACACGGTCGACGCGTTCGCCAATCCATTGGAAACGATTGGTTTGCGATGCCAAAGTCAACCAACGAAAGCCAAGGTACAGCAGCAGTGCGGTCAGCGCAGTGACCAGCATCCAGCGTGCAACAGATGGCAGACGTTGGCGTGGCATCAATTATTTCGCCAAGTAGGCGTAGGCTGTGGTAAATGCCGGCTCTTGGAAGCCTTTTAAACCGGTTTCTTTAAAATCGATCGGCACCGGAAAACGTGACAGCTTTTCTTTCAAAATGGTGTTGCTGACCACGACAGTGTCGACATCGGCGATCAGCTGCAGCGCCGCTTCAATTTTAAAGCCGATGGCAGAGCCAGCAAACTTGCCTTTTTGCGCCCGCTCGCGGATCACGAAACTATCGATTTTGTAGTCTTGTGCCAGCTTGGCCAAGCTAAATTGAAACTTACGGAAGGCTTCTTGATCTTGGTCGTGTACCAGCTGGAAGCGCGATTGGCGGCAATCCGGCAGCGAAAATAGACCTTCATTTAATTCCATCAAACATAAAATCGCTTCACTGCCTTTGATTTCCACGCCACATACGCGCATAACCGACCTCGATAAAGTTGGGGCGGCCACGCCACCCGTCAGAAAATATACAGCCGGCTATTATGCCACGGCTAAGGATATGGCCAAAGTGATTCTTTTGGCGAACCGGGCGACCGTTGGTGACGGCTTGCGAATAAAGCAGGCGCTGCAGTACGTAAGACCTTGTCGTGGCTCATCACGTCTGTTTGCCTAACGGCTGTAAAACCCAAAGAAAAAGCGCCTTAGCGGCGCTTTTCACGGAGTACAACTTAATGCGGCTGCGACGAGTCGCTTTGCTTGGCGTGCTGTCGCTCTTGCTCGGGGTCGAAGGTGCTGACGGATAAGGTTTTACACAGATGCCACTGCGCTTGCACTTCCTCAGCAAGCGCGACAAAAAAGGCACGCATGTTACTCAGTTGGCTTGGCAGGATACTGTCATTTGCTTTCATCATCATGGCCTCCTCGGTAGGACTTACAGTCCTTGCGATAACTCCGCGTTGAGTTTTTCCAAATTATGGGTGGTGATGGCATCAGCCTTGAGTTTCACCGCCATTTCGAAATCCGCCAACGCGCCTTGGGTATCGTGCTGTATGGCTTTTTGCACGCCTCGGTTGGTGTAGGCATACGCTTTGAGCGCACGGCCATCATCAGTGCCGAGTGTGCTTGCAGCGTACTTGGCTTGCATGACCGCCTGATGACAGATCTGCTCGGCGCTTTGTGAGGTTGGTGTGATGGCTTGTTTGGTTAACGAGACGCAGCCGTTGATCCGCTCGGCGACGGTTGCGGCACGTTCAGGGCTTTGCATCGAGCTTGTCGGCAAGGCGTCGGTTAATACCACCATTTTGTAACCGCTGGCCTGACTGGCAAAAGGGCTCAGCCACAGGGCGCATGGCAGGATCACGCCGGTTGCCAATTTGGTCAGGTTTGTCTTTGCTGTCAGTTTCATCGCTATTCTCCTGGTTGAGACACAGCATCAGAGCGCGGGGATGCAGCGCTTGTTGTGTCTGTATGCACTGTAGCGTTGTGCCGGTTTTACTGACAAACGAGAAAAATCGGAGCGATGGCTGAAGCCGTTTCATCTATCACCAAGCACTTGGTTACGCTTGGTTTTTTGGCTACAGCGCTGGCAAGGCGGCAAAAAAAATCGCGCCAGTGGGCGCGATATTGTGAACTAAACGCAGCATTAGCCGCCAATGCTGTATGCCACTGTGGGTTCGCTCAGCGCCTGATCTTGAAAACGCGCCAGCACCCAATCAATCAGCAGTTGGATCTCAGGTCGGTGCTCGGCACTTTCATGTTGCACCAGGTAATAATAATCGCGGGTACGCAGTTCATCGTCGAACAAGCGCACTAAGCTGCCGCTTTCAAACCAAGCATTACTGATCGGCAGCGGGATCAACGCCACACCTAACCCCTGTTGGGCCGCTCGCGCCACGCTAAACATGCTGTCGAGCTGGATAATTTGCCGTGGCCGGAAATCGTCAAAACCGGCTTGGTCAGCCCACTGATGCCAACACCAAGGCCGCGCTTGATGCACAATCAGTGGCACTTGCTCCAGTGGGCATTGTTCGTCTTCGGTTTGCAGTTTTTCGTACCACTCGGGGTTACACGCCGGCACATAACTGATCGGAAACAACTGAAAACTAGTTTTATCGGTCGGCCGACTGCTCGCCAGCACAATTTGTAAATCGGTATGGCGGCCTTGTTCGGCGCGGCTTTTGACTGTTTCTAGCTGCAAATTGATGTCGGGGTACAGTTCAGACCAACCGACCAGTCTCGGCACAAAAAACTCACTGGCAAAAAACTCCGGCAAGGTGATCGAGACTTTTTGCTCGCGCTTTTTTTGGCAAAACTCCTGCACCGTGCTTTCTAGGCTTTGCAAGAGCGGTTTGACCGATTGATAAAAACGCTGACCTTCGCGGCTGAGCACCACGGCGCGAGTTTGCCGTTCAAACAAGGTAAAGCCGAGGCGGTCTTCCAGCTGTTTGATTTGATGACTGACCGCCGACGGCGTTAGATACAACTGACGCGCGGTGTCTTTAAAACTTAAACATTCGGCCGCTACGCAAAAACATCGCAGGCCTCGAAGCGGGGTATGCACTGCCATCGCTAGATACTCCTGTTGCAAAAACAGGGTAATGCAAGGCCTGTGCAAATGTTTAAGTTATTGATTTACATATAGTTCAATAAAATTCACTCAAGGTAAACGCTTTCATTTGGACCAATCTTGCACTGGTTTGGTGCATGGCGTCTCACGTTGGCGCGTGAGGCACATGACCCGTGGTGCTGACTCGTGCTGCCGTATGAAAGCTCTCACTGAACGCCCAGCTAGCGTCTTAAACCTGCAATAGCTGCTGGCCGACGCCGAGTTAAAAAATTGATTGCTCAGTTAAATCGGTCAACCGAGCCAAGGCATAGGTGCCAAGCGCTGAGTTATGGCTGGCATCAAGGCCTGGCGACCACACCGCTACCGCCGCTTCGCCCGGAATAATTGCGATAATGCCGCCACCGACGCCACTTTTAGCGGGTAACCCCACCCGATAGGCAAATTCGCCGGCGGCATCGTAGGTGCCACATGTCAGCATCACCGCATTGATGCGTTTGGCGCTGCTGGCGTCCAGTAGCTGCTCGCCGCTCCACGGAATAACCCCATGATTGGCCAAAAAACTGCCGGCGCGGGCCAACTCTTCGCAGGTCACTGTAATAGAACATTGTCGACAATAGCTGCGCACCACGCGCGAGACCGGGTTGTGCATATTGCCAAAGTCTTTGATCAGGTGGGCAATGGCGAAGTTGCGATGGGCGGTGGATAACTCAGAGTCGGCCACTTTGAAGTCAAAATCGACGGTTTTGGAGTCGGTCAGCTGGCGCATAAACTGCACCAAGGCGATTTCGCTATCGACAAAACGACTGGCCAAAATATCGGTGATCACCAGCGCGCCCGCGTTGATAAAGGGGTTGCGCGGTACACCGCGTTCGTATTCCAGCTGCACCAAGGAATTAAAGGCACTGCCCGATGGCTCTTTACCAAGGCGTTGCCAGACGGCGTGGCCTTCGCGGGTGTAGGCCAGCGCCAATGCAAACAACTTGGTGACGCTTTGCGCCGAAAAGCGCGTTTGCGCATCGCCAATGCTAAACAGCTGGCCATCGAGCGTATAAATCGCCATGCCGAATTGTTCAATGGGTACCTTGGCCAGTTCAGGGATGTAGCTGGCAACTTGACCTTCGCCGAGGCGCGGCAGCACTTCAGCATAGATGGTTTGTAAAATGGATTGATAATCAGGGCGTTGGCTGGCCATTGGCAGCTCCAGTCACCAAACATCTGCCCAGCCTGCGCTAATGTGGTGCAAGGTGCAAGCCGACGTAGGCTGGTCGGCGCAGCCGCGCTGAATTAGGCGCCTGCCGTGAGCAGTACCTGCGGCCACTGCGCCTGTCCATACAATAACCCTACCGTAATGCCCAATACCGCTAAAGCGCGTGCTTTGCGAAGCCAATGCGCGCGGCTGATGGCTAAAAAACTAGTAGATGTCGGCATAGCATGTCTCCTTGTGGCAGATGGTGTCAGTCTACTGTGTATTCACATTCAGAAAAGCGATTAAAAACGATGGCGATGCTTGAAAAAAGCGATGTATAGCGTGCCACGTTCATTAAAACGCCACGCTTGGCAAAACTTGGTTGGCCTTTGCCACGCAGCACGGTAGCATCGACGGTTTGTGTGATCGACGCTTGGCGCAGGCCGATGTGCCCCAGATGTGCTCAAAGCTGCGCCCAAAGCTGTGCCTGTGGATTGGGGTTCTGATTGGTATTGAGGGCCGATGGCGTCTTAAGGCAACCTGCGTGGCTCTGATCAACTCTGGCCCTGCTCAAACCCAAACGCTAGCGCCGATTGCAGCTGTATGGAGAGGCATCATGTTAGAAAAACTGTTTCATCTAAAAGACCATGGCACCACGGTCAAACGCGAGTTACTCGCGGGCCTGACCACCTTTGTTACCATGGCGTACATCATTTTCGTCAACCCCGCTATGCTGGCCGAAGCGGGCATGGACCACGGCGCGGTGTTTGTCGCCACCTGTTTGGCGGCGGCGATTGGCTCGATGTTGATGGGCTTGCTAGCAAATTACCCGATTGCGCTGGCGCCTGGTATGGGCCTGAATGCCTTTTTCACCTACGGCGTGGTGCTGGGGATGGGGCACAGCTGGCAAACGGCGCTGGGCGCTGTGTTTATCGGCGGTGTGCTGTTTTTGTTATTAAGCCTGTTTAAAGTGCGCGAATGGGTGATCAATGCCATTCCTCGCACGCTCAAACTCGGCATCGCCACCGGCATCGGCGCATTTTTGGCGATGATCGCGCTGAAAAACGCCGGCATTATCGTGGCGCACCCAGCCACCTTAGTCACGCTTGGCGATTTAACCAGCGCCACGCCACTGCTAAGTATCGTCGGCTTTTTCTTAATTGCCGCCGCTAGCTCTCGTGGTTGGCACGCGGCTGTGTTAGTCGTGGTGTTGCTGTTAACAGTTGTTGGTTTAATCCGAGGCGACGTCAGTTACCAAGGTTTAGTGGCGATGCCGCCGTCGATCGCGCCGACCTTTTTGCAAATGGATTTAAAAGCCGCCTTTGATTTGTCGTTGGTCAGCGTGATTTTTGCCTTTTTGTTTGTTGATTTGTTTGATAACTCCGGCACCTTGTTGGCGGTGACGCAAAAAGCTGGCTTAGCCGACAAAGACGGCAATATTGAGCGCCTCGGCCCCGCCTTAGCCGCGGATAGCATCGCCGCTGTTGCCGGCGCTGCGCTGGGCACCTCGACCACCACCAGTTATGTCGAAAGCGCCTCGGGCGTGGCTGCTGGCGGGCGCACCGGTTTAACCGCCGTGGTAGTGGGCTTGCTGTTTGCACTTTGTGTGTTTGTCGCGCCACTGGCTGCCATGGTGCCGGTGTACGCCACCACAGGCGCGATTTTTTACGTCGCGGTGCTGATGCTATTTAACTTGCAAGAAATTGATTGGCACGACATTACCGAAGCGGCGCCAGTAACCGTGGTGTTGCTACTCACGCCGCTGACGTTTTCGATTGCGCACGGCATCGCGTTGGCGTTTATCACTTACACCTTGGTCAAAGCCCTGTGCGGCCGCGCGCGCGAAATCACGGCCAGCATTTGGATTTTAACTCTGCTGTTTGTGCTGAAAATTGCGTTTTTGGGGTGACGAGTGACGGCTAGCAACAGGCGCCACGAGTGTGGTGCCGTTGCGCTGGTTACGCCTGTGGATTGGGTGGCATCACGCCAATAACGGCAACTTATTGGCAATATCCGAGCCGGTATACTCAGCCACCCAGCCGGCAGGATTGTTAAATAACCGAATGGCGGTAAATTCAGGCTCGCAGCCCATATCAAACCAATGCGCAGTGCCGGCTGGCACGTTGATTAAGTCCTGTTGGCAACACAGCACTTGATAGACAAAGTCCCCCAGATGCAAACAAAACAACCCCTGACCACGCACAAAAAAGCGAACTTCATCCTCACTGTGGGTATGTTCGGCTAAAAATTTTTGCCGAAAGGCTGCTTTGTCAGGGTGTGTGACGGAGAGCGATACGACATCGGCGGTGACATACCCTTCTTCACGTTGCAAGGTGGCGATGTCAGCGGCATAGGCCGTTAGGATCTGCTCAGCGCTACTGTCGGCCGCAAGGCCTTCGACCAGTGGCCAGCGCCGGAACCGGATGCCGACTTGAGCCAGTAACTCGGTGATCTGTTGTGCATCGTCGGTGTGCTGGACCAACTGATAACTGACTGCATCATAAATCGATAACTGGCTCATGCGGTGCTCCTTTGTTCTAACGCGAATAACGCACTGACTTGATGAAAATCGGCTGCGCGAGCGTGTTGATGATCGCTGTCGGCTGTGCCAGGGCGCAGCAGCTGGCAGGTTTGCCACCCCGCCGCGCGGGCGGCATCCAATTCGGCGACCACATCCGATAAAAACAACAACTGCGCGCTGGGTAAGGCAATAGCGTTTTGAATGGCCTGATACGCCTCGACTTGCTGTTTGGCGCCGGTGCGCGTATCAAAATAGCCACTGAAGCGTGAGGTGAGATCACCCTCGACGCTATAGCCAAATAACAGCTGTTGCGCCGCGATAGAGCCTGAGCTGAACACATACAATGCGATACCGGCCTGTTGCCAGGTCGTCAGGGCCGGCGCCACATCGGCATACAAGTGGCCTTGAAAATCACCGCGCAGATAGCCGTCACGCCAGATCATGCCTTGCAAAGCTTTGAGCGGAGTGATTTTTTGGTCAGCGCGGATCCATGCCAGCAATTGCTCTGTGATCTCGGCCACACTGGCCGTGTCGCGCTGCATCAAGGTGCGCACCGCGTCAAGCTCAATGGCCACTGCAGGGTCTGCCTGGTGCTGGGCCAGAAATGCCGGCAGCGCCTTCGCGGCATAAGGAAACAGCACCTGACTAACAAAGCTGATGTCCGTGGTGGTGCCTTCAATATCGGTAACGATAGCGCGGATTTGGCAAGTGGCTCTGGCTGTCATCTGCGTGCATGGCCCTCGTGGATTAACCTAGACTGCGGATTTTAAGCTGTTCTAACTCGCAGGCAAGCAGGAATTCATACGCTTCGAGATGACGTTTGGCATCGTCTAAACTATCGCCCCACACATACAAGCCATGGCCGCGGACTAAAAAGCCATACGGCAGTCCACCTTCGGCTTGTCGCGCCTGATGCGTTTCTTTCAGCGCGCTGGCCAGTGATGGCAGATGCTGAGTGTTGTCAAACAGCGGCAATTGCAGGGTATGTTCGTGAGTGGTCACGCCCGCAATGGCTTTGGCCATTTCATAGCCTTGGAAGCTCACCACATGCTGCAGGCAGAGTCTGGATAACACGGTGGCGCTGATTGAATGGGTGTGCAGCACGGCTTTGGTGCTTGGGTACAGCTGGTAAATGGCCACATGCAATTCAGTCTCGGCGCTTGGGCGCTGTGGGCCTGCGGCTCGCCAGTGCAAGGCTGTTTGATCTGCTCCCTGCGACGGCTGTGGCGATGTCGTCAGCTCCGCAGCATGCCAGTCAATCTGCAGCAAATCTTTTGGACTTAAGTCGCCTTTGTCTTTGCCTGAACTAGAAATTAAACAGCCGTGTTCGCCGTTGCGGATCGACAGGTTACCACCTGTAGCGCTAAGCCAGCCTTTTGCAGCGATGTGGCGACCGAGCGTACACAGGCCAATGGCATTTGGATTGAGTTGATGCGTGTTGGTTGTTGAGTTCATCTTTCTTTACGTTTGGACGTCTATACGTGAAACTGTCCAAATTCTAACAGTGCCAAGCCATGTCGCCAAGCATTTTGGTACAGCACCGTGCGGCGTTGCAGGGCTTTTATGGGCTAGTAACGGCCAAATGCGCTGAAGCCGAGGTAGTAAAAAATTCAGACTTTTTAAACATTTAGTACAAATTTGCGCTGGTTTTCCCCGCAATTTCTTGGGCGTCAAGTCAGTCGCGTGCTAGCATGCCGGTACAATGTCGATAGACGCCCCATGTCACAAGGCGCAGGTACCCGATGGATTTACGCAGTAAATTGCCGCATGTCGGCACCACGATTTTCACCACCATGTCGCAACTGGCGCTGGAACACCAAGCGCTGAATTTGTCACAAGGTTTCCCTGATTTCCCAGTCGAACCTCGTTTATTAGACGCGCTGCAGCGGCATGTGCTGGCCGGGCGCAATCAATATGCGCCGATGCCTGGCGTGTTGGAGCTGCGCGAGCAAATCAGCCGATTAGTCAAACGCTGTTACGGCCGCGACGTGCAGGCCGTCGATGAAGTGACGGTGACCAGCGGTGCCACCGAAGCCTTGTTTGTGGCGATCCAAGCCGTGGTGCGCCCTGGCGATGAAGTGATCGTGTTTGACCCGGCCTACGACAGCTATCAGCCAGCGGTGGAATTGGCCGGCGGCAAAACAGTGCATATTCAGCTGCAAGCGCCTGACTTTGCTGTGGATTGGGCCGCGGTCGAGCGCCGGATCAGCCCACAAACCAAGTTGATCATTGTCAATTCGCCGCACAACCCAACCGGCGCCGTGTTTGACGCCGCCGATTGGCAAGCGTTAACCGAGTTAGTGCAGCGCCACGGTCTGTTTTGCATCAGCGATGAAGTGTACGAACACATGGTGTTTCAACACACAAGCGAGCCGACTCGCCAACTCAGCGCCAACTGTTATCCGGCATTGGCCGAGCGTTGTTTTATCGTGTCGTCCTTTGGCAAAACCTTTCATGTGACGGGCTGGAAACTGGGGTATTGCGTCGCACCGAAGCAGTTGTCGGTGGAGTTTCGTAAAATCCATCAATACGTGACTTTTTCTAGCTTTACGCCGGCGCAATACGCCATCGCCGAATTGCTGGACACAGCGCCGGATCTGGTCAGCGGCCTGGCGGCTTTTTATCAGCAAAAGCGCGATTTATTCGCCTATCTGTTGCAAGGCAGCGCGCTGAAGTTATTGCCTTGTCGCGGCACCTACTTCCAATTGGCCGATTACAGCGCCATTAGCGAGGTAGACGACGTGGCATTTTGCCGCCAGTTAACCATCGAGCATGGGGTGGCGGCTATCCCGCTGTCGGTGTTTTCGCGCAAGGAACAAGACCAGCGGATCATCCGCTTTTGTTTTGCCAAACAAACCGCCACGCTGGAGCAAGCGGCGGCGCGGCTGCAACTATTGGCAGCGCGACCACCGCGATCGTGCTAATTAAGGTTTTATAACCAGCACATCTGCTCGGAGATGTTGCAGGATGCGTTCGGCCGTGTTGCCGATCAAGGCACCGGCCACTCCTTCACGGCCTATGCTGCCTAGTACCACTAAGCTGGGGTGTAGATTTTGGCAAACATGTTGTAATTCTTGTTCAACCACCCCTGCAAGTACCACAGGTTTTACTGTTGTTAGTTGCTGCTGCTTTAGCCATTGTTGCAGTTGCGCTAATACCTCAGGGCCTTGTCGAGTCAGCACACTTTGTGGGTCGCGGACATCTAAATCACGCAAAATTTCACTCACGGCAATGACTTGCGCCATGTGGAGCTCGGCGCCGAGTTGAGTTGCGGCTCCAGCACTGTACTTGGCAACTTTTTGATTGAGCTGTTGCTGACTGTGATGGGGGTTTAACAAATCCACCGCAGCAACCACATGGCTTTGGCTGCGTCCTGGGTTGCTGGCCGTTAACAAGAGCGGTGTGTGGATCGATCGGATCAGTTGCCAATCGGTTGGCGTGTAAAACCACTGTTCTGTGCGGTGGCCAACTTTGGCCACTAGATCGCAGGCATGGTTTGCAAGGTGTTGGGAGACCCAGCTCGTCATGTCGGCGCTATGCACTATCTCTAACCGATACGACGCAGCAAGCGTGGGAAGTCGCTCTAAAGTGCGTTGCATCTGTTGTTGTAAAGCCACGGTATCTTGGTGGCCAAACTGTTCTTCGATTTGCTGATTGACGAAGGCAACCAGTGTGACATGGCTTGGCGAAGGGCATAACGCCGCGACCTTGTCACACAAATGTGACATGGCTTTGCCATAATCCCAAATGAGTAAAAGTTGTTGCATCAGTTGTTCTCCAGGGTAAAAAAACCACCATAGAAACAACGATAGATGGATTCAAGTACAAGCCTGCCTAAACCTGATGTAGCGCAAAAAAACACCGATAGATTGCATCTGAACCTAGTCCCTGGCCTGCGATTGCAGAACAAATTCATCACTATCTAGATGCGCTGGGAAACTGCGGCGAAATTCGTCCAGCGCCTGTTTATCAAGGGTGGCGCTTAACACGCCAGCGCTGTGCGCGGGGAGGCTGGCGAGCGGTGCGCCGACAACATCCAGCACCACAGAGTCGCCGCTGTACTGCAAGCCGTTGGGGTCAGCACCGACACGGTTGCAGCCAATCACATACGCTTGGTTTTCAATGGCGCGGGCGCTTAACAAGGTGCTCCAAATCCGCGCCCGTGGCGCTGGCCAATTCGCCACATACAAGGCCAGATCATAGTCGTTGCGATTGCGCGCAAACACCGGAAAACGCAGGTCGTAGCAGATCTGCAGCAGCACTCGCCAGCCGCGATACTGCACAATCACCCGCTCGCTACCGGCTTGATAATGCTGGTGCTCATCGCCCATCCGAAACAAATGCCGCTTGTCGTAATGCTGCACTGTGCCATCGGGCGTCACAAACAGCAGTCGATTGACAAACCCCTGCGCGGTGCGAATGGCGATTGAGCCTGCCAGCGCCAGCTGATACTGCTTGGCTTGCGCTTGCAGCCACTGCACTGTGTCGCCGTTGGCGTCTTCGGCAAAACGCTCAGGCTGCATCGAAAAGCCGGAGTTAAACATCTCGGGCAACACCAGCAAGTCCAACGGCGCGGCAGCGCTTTGCACCAGCTCGGCGATCTGCTGGCTAAACTGGGCGCGGTTGGCGGCGGCGTGCTGCCAGTGCAGCGAGCTTTGCAGCACGGCAACGTGCAAGGTTGACGATTCGGTCATCGGGTTGGCTCCTGAAAAATCCATGGTTGCAACAGCCATTGCACTAAATCACTGGCTTGGATGATGTCTGACAAGCGGTCTTGGTCAACGACAATCTGCGCCAAGACGCGAGGTTCTTTGACATCAAACTACACATCTGGCGTCGCAACGACAATGTCGCCAACCCTACCACTGCGTGCCGTGTCTGTCGAACCTGTTGCCGTGAACAGACTGTTTGCTGGCGATAGGTGCTGCAACAAGAGGTGCGCGTAGGGTCGCGGTTGGTGTGCGTTGGCGCTTGGGGTGGCGACAGCGCAAAAAGCGATGTTCGGAACAGCTGCTCTGTCCTGTGATTTTTTGCGTTGTGGCTGACTTAAATTCAGCTGCGGATGGGAATTTTTTTTGCTACAACAAGCAAGCCGTTCGCGTAATTTCGCAGACTGAGTCAGCCGCCGATGGAAATCCTCATCCGCTCGAGGTAGCTCAGTCCATAACTACAAACCTTTGATGTTAGGTGTTTTATGTTCCAAGCCATGAAGTTTACGACCAAGGTGACTCTGGCCACCTCATTGTTGTTGGTGATGATTTTAGGGGTGTTCACGGTCAACAATTTTATCTTGATGCGTTCACAAACCCAAACCCAGCTGGAGGCGGTGTTAAACGCGGTCTCGGAAGCGGTGTCGCACAACATTGCCGGTTGGCTCAATGGCAAATTACAAATTGTGCAGTCGGTGGCCGAACGGCATCAAGCGGGTGATAGCAACGAGGTGATGTTGCGGCGCATGCAAGATGCACGTGTCGCCGGTGATTTTAAAAACGTCTACATCGGCAAAGCGGAAAAACAATTTGTGCTGGATGACCCCAGCATTCAGCTGCCTGCCGATTATGACCCGACCATTCGCCCTTGGTATCAACTGGCGGCGCAAAAGCGTGACGAAGGTTTTACCACGCCTTACATCGACGCAACGACCAATGATTTAACCATCACCGCCGTGGTGCCCATCATGCAAGGGTCAACCTTACTCGGCGTGGCTGGTGGTGATATTGAAATGGCCACCGTGGCCAAAACCGTCAATGAAATTAATTTTTTAGGCTTTGGTTTTGCCATTTTGCTCGACAACGAAGGGCGGATTTTAAGTCACCCGCAGAAAAGCTTTAATGACAAGCCGATGGCCGAGTATTTCGGTAAAACCTTACCGATGCAGAAAGACTTTGCCGAGGTCCGGATTGGCGGCGAAACCAAGTTAGTGTCGTTTATTCCGATCACCGGGATTAAAAACGTGCAATGGCAATTAGCTGTGGTGATCAACGAAGATGCGGTGTATGCCGAGGTGGATTCGTTTCGCAATATTGCGTTGTTGTACATGGCACTTGGCGTGCTTGCCGTTGTGGTGTTGATGAAGTTCCTGTTGAGTTACCTGCTCAAGCCAATGCAGGAGTTAAACAGTGCCATCAAAGATATTGCCGATGGGGAAGGCGATTTGACGCGTCGGTTGAGTGTGCGCACTCAGGATGAATTTGGTGAGTTATCGAGCTCGTTTAACCGCTTTGTCGAGAAAATTCATGGCTCGGTCTCCAGCGTCAAACGCACCACAGCGCAGTTGGAACAGTCTATCCAAAGTGTGCTGCAACAAACGCAAAGTAGCTTGCAAGTGCATGCGGAGCAGGCCAAACGCACCGATAGTGTCGCGACGGCGATTAATGAATTATCCAGCAGTGCGGTGGCTATTTCGCAAAATGCCGCTCATGCTTCAAGTTTGGCCAGCGATGCCAGTGATGTGTCGGCACAAAGCCAGCAGGCGCTGTTGACCAATATCACCGCGATAGAAACCTTGGCGACACAAATGCAACACGCGCAACAAACCATGGATAGCTTGGAGAGTTACACCGCCAGTATCGGCCAAGTGTTGGAAGTGATCCGCGGTGTGTCGGAACAAACCAACTTATTGGCGCTGAACGCGGCGATTGAAGCGGCCCGTGCCGGCGATGCCGGACGTGGCTTTGCGGTGGTTGCCGACGAAGTGCGCCAATTAGCGCAGCGCACGCAACAATCGACCCAACAGGTGCAAGTGACCATCAGCCAGTTGCAAGCAGGCTCGGCGTCGGCCGTCCATGTGATGAAAGCCAGCATCGATGAAAGCAGCAAGAGCGTGGCGCTGGCGGCCCAGGCGGGCGAACGGATGCAACAGGTGAACCAAGCGATTGCCGCCATCGACAATGTGAACCATGCGGTGGCCGGTGCCACGGGTGAGCAAAATGCGACCATCCAGTCGCTGGACGATGATATTCATCAAATCAGCGATTTAGCAGGGCAGGGGCAGCAAAACTTGCAAGCGACGCTCGCCGAATGCAACCGTCTGCAGCGCCAGTTTGACGAATTGGAAGCTATGGTAGCGACCTTTCGAGTGTAAGGGGGCTGGCTAGTCTTGACGTTGGCACGTGCAGCAGCGAGCAACCCGAGAGCCTCTTTTAAAGCGTGCTTGGCAAAACCTCCTCGACGGAGGTTTTTGTTTTTCAGCGAATCGGCGTGTTATGTTGCCGCTGCAAACCTATTCAGTGGCGAATTTAGAAAAAGAAAGCGCTTTCAATTTTTATTGGCGATATAATCAACTGCGTGGTAGTGGGCCAGCTTGGTGGAGTCTTTTGTGAAACGTGCCTATCCTGCGGCGTTGATTTACGTCGGTTTTTTCTTATTGGGGCTGCAATTAATTCTGTGGGGCGTGCTGCTGCCGGATATCCGCGCAGACTTGAATATGAGCGCCGCCACCAGTGGTTGGTTTTTCCTGACCATGACCTTGGGCACCATTTCCGGCTCGTTTTTAGGCGGCAAATACGTGCAAAAATTCGAGTTCTTGCGGCTGTTTGCAGGGTTGGCGCTGTGTGTGGCCAGCCTGTTGGCGCTGATCAGTTACAGTCAGGATGTGTGGCAGTTATTTGTCTGTGCTGGGCTGTTTGGCTTGTTCGCCTCGGTGATGTTTACCATTGGCCATACACTGATCGCACGGCTGTTTGCCGAAAAACGCGCGCGGATGATGGGCATCATGGACTTTATGTTTAGCCTTGGCACCTTGGCGGCGCCGTTTTTTGTCATCGTGTTGTACTGGTCGCCAGACCTTGCCAGCTGGCGCGTGCCGGTACGCTTGATGGCTGCCTGCCTGGTGCTGCTGGCGGCATGGGCTTTTGCGTTGTCGCGCCACCCGCTGCAACTAGCGGTGTTGGCGTCGGCGCCCAAAACCAGCTTGTCGTATCGCGACGCCTTGGTTAAACCCGAGTTTGTGGCGTTGGCGCTTGCCATGTTTGGCTACGGCGCGGTGGAGTGGGGCAATGGCAACTGGTTTGTCAGTTACGCCGTGGCCGCCGAGCAACCCTTGGCCGCCGAACAAGCCCGATTAGTGTTTGCCTTTTTTACCGGCGGCATGGTGATCAGTCGCTTGGGGTTTTCGTTTCTAATTCCAGTGTTTGGCGTGCGGTTGTTACTGCGCGTGCTGGGCAGCTGCATGCTGCTCGGCGCCATTGGCGTGCGGGCGTTTGAATCGGCCGAAGCGCTGTCCTTGGCTAATTTGCTGTTGGGGCTTGGGCTTGGTGGTTTGTATCCGCTGTTGCTGGCCACCGCGATGGATATGTCCCCCGAGCAAGGCCCGGTGCTGTCGGGGTTATCCAATATCGCCGGCTCGCTGGGCAGCCAACTCGCCGGCCTTGGCATCGGCCTGTGGGCGCAAGCGCAAGGTCTGACGAATGCGTTTTATTTTATTCCGCTGCTAGCGCTGTGGCTGCTAGGCGCGGTGTGGGGGTTTAGTCGGCGGGTGTGAGTGGGTTTCGCGCGCTGGTTGTGTGGGTTTATAAAACTTATTTCGCCTTCGCGGCGGGCGGGTTTGCCTGCCGCAGGCGTGTCTTTCTTTTGCTTCGCCAAAAGAAAGTCACCAAAGAAAAGGCGACCCCGGGATCGCTCGAAATCCCTGCCGAAAATCAAGCGGCCAAGGCGCCGGCATAACTCGGCTCGCGCTACCGTCGCGAGCCTCAAACATATGCCGTCTTAAAACCTTGGCCACTCGTTTTCGACAGGCTCGCTTTACGGGGATTAAAAGCTAAAAGCGGGTGCCAAGGGATTAATTGTGTGACGATCAGACCGTATGTCTGAGCAATCTGAAGCTAACAGTTCACATAGTTGTTTTAGCTCTTTGACCTGCGCTGTTGCTGTTGCTTTTGCCGCCCCGTAAAGCGAGCCGTTAAAAAATCGTTTGCCAAGGTTTTAAGACGGCATATGTTTGAGCACCGCGACGGTAGCGCGGTGCGAGTTATGCCGGCGCCTTGGCGGACGAATTTTTTAGCGGGCTTTCGAGCGATCCCGGGGCTGGTTTCTTTGGGTACTTTCTTTGCCAGCAAAGAAAGTACCTCGGCAACGCCGAAAGCTTTTAAAAAGCCCGCTGCCAAGGCGAAATAGGTTTTATTCAAAAGCACGCCGCAAAGGCGGAAACGATGTAGAAACACACAACAAGCGTGCGAAACCAAAGCCTGCTTGCAGGCGAAAATCATTTAAAAACAAATTCAAACCACCAACATGCGCGACATCCTCGCAACCCTCAACTCCCTTGCACGCCCCGCCGGCAGTCGGCACAATACTGGCCTGCGCTTGCCTGCGCTTGCCTGCGCTTGCCTGCGCTTGCCTGCGCTTGCCTGCGCTCGCCGCACCACCATCCCCAGCTTGGAGGCATGATGCCGCATATTTTAGTCGTGGAAGATGAACCCGCTATCGCGGATGCGTTGCTGTTTAGTTTGCAAGCCGAAGGCTGGAGCACGCATTGGAGCCCCTTGCTCAGTGATGCCAAAAACCAGTGGCAACAGGCAGATTTGGTGGTGTTGGATGTCGGGCTACCCGATGGCAGTGGCTTTGAGTTTTGCCGTGAAGTACGCAAACACAGCGAGGTGCCTGTGTTGTTTCTGACTGCGCGCAGCGACGAAATCGACCGCGTGGTTGGTTTGGAACTGGGCGCTGATGATTACATCAGTAAACCGTTTAGTCCGCGTGAATTGGTGGCGCGGGTGCGGGCCAACCTCAAACGCTGGCAGCGGCCGCTGGAGGGGCAAACTGTGGCGCCCCTAAGCACCGCGGCGCCAGCAAGCCCGGCGCAGCTGTCGCACAGTCAGTCAACGCCCGTTCACACCAGCTTGAACCCACCTCAGGCCGTCACCGCGCCTGCGGGGCTAACGCTGGGCGATTTTATCCTGCAAAGTGCCAGTTGCCGGATTTGGTTGTGCGGCCAGCTGCTGGAATTAACCGCGCTGGAGTATCGGTTACTTGCGCACTTTTTAGCGCAGCCGCAGCAAGTGCATAACCGCGAAACCTTGTTGCTGGCGTGCGGCCAAACCTCAAGTAGCGCTTATGAGCGCAACATGGATACGCATATCAAAAGCCTACGCGCCAAATGCAAACAGGTGTCGCCGCGCAGTTATATTCAGACGGTGCGGGGGTTTGGTTATCGGTTTGAACCGACCGGTGTGGACGAGCCCGCAGGCTTGCCGATAGGCATGCAGCATGACTGAGCATTCAGCAACAGGACATTCACCAACAGAACATTCACCAACGGAACATTTGCGGCCGGCTGGTGCTGAGCCCACGACTTCACCAGCGCCTGGCTCACAGCCGACTAATCCAGTGACCACAAAGCCAGCAACCACGGACTCGGCGAGTTCACAGCCTGCAAGCTCGGCAAGCCTTAACCCGCCCAACAACAGCGGGTTAGCGAGCCCAGCGCCACAGCGCAGCATCAGTCAGCGTCTATGGCGTCATCTGCGGATCCCGTTCGCCTTGCGGTTGTTTTTGTTGTATTTCCTGTTGGTTGGCTTGACCGGCTATTTGGTGCTGAACCTGTTAAGCGAACAAATCAAACCGGGGTTTCGCCAAGCCAGTGAAGAGACCTTAATTGATGCCAGCCAGCATTTGGCCGATTTGGTTAGTCCTTATCTGCGTCAGGGCGACGTGGCCAACCCGCAGTTGCAGCAACTGCTGCGCAATTATGGCAAACGCTCGCTTCCGAGCAATTTGTGGGGGTTACCGCGTGAAAAGCCCGATTATCGCCTGTATATCACCGACGATCGCGGCATTGTGTTGTTTGATAGCACAAACCAAGCGCTCGGGCAGGATTATTCGCGCTGGAACGATGTCTACAAAACACTGCGTGGTGAATACGGTGCGCGTTCCAGCAAAGCCAGCTTGGATGCGAATGCGCCGTCAATGATGCATATCGCAGCGCCCATACGTAATGCCGACGGCAAGATCATCGGCGTGCTGACGCTGGCCAAATCCAATGGCAGTTTGCAGCCCTTTATCGATCGCAGTCAGCGTTATGTGCTAGAGCGAGGCTTGTTGCTGATGGCGTTAGGTTTGCTGGTCGGTGCTTTGTTGACGTGGCGCTTGCAGCTGGGCCTGAATCGACTGCGTCAGTATATTCACAGCCTCAATGCAGGGCTTCGGGTGCCACCGCCGCAGTTTCGGCTGTTTTTTGAGTTTGGCGAGCTGGCGGAAAAACTTGATACCTTGCGCGGTACGTTAGAAGGCAAAGCGCTGCGCGACCAAGCGCTACAAACCCTCACCCACGAATTAAAAAGCCCGCTGACGGCCATTCGCGCCGCCACGGAAATTTTGGCGTCAGGCACGACTGAGCGGCCGTTACCCAATAGCCAGCAGCAAAAATTCTTGGGGCATATTTCGCAACAAGCCGAGCGTCTGACGCAGTTAACTGAGCGCTTATTGCAAGTCTCAAGTTTGGAACAACTGCCGCATTTGGCAGCGCCACAGCCAGTGCCGTTGCGCAGCTTAATTGACAACCTCTGCAGGCAAAACCAAGCGCGGTTTGATGCCAAACAACTGGTTCTGAGCGTGCCAGACAGTGATAGCGATTTCTCGGTTGTGGGTGATGCGTCGCTGCTGCAACAGGCGCTGCAACACTTGGTTGATAACGCGATGGACTTTGCACCAAGCGGCGGTTATCTGCGCTGGCAGCTGCAACAACAAGGTCAACACATGGTGTTGACGCTGGCCAACCAAGGCCCGCAGATCCCAGACTATGCGCTATCGCGAGTGACCGAAAAATTCTATTCCTTGCCACGGCCGCAGTCGCAAGGCGGCGTGCCCAGTAAAAGCACAGGTTTGGGACTGGCGTTTGTTGAGCAAGTGATGCAGCTGCATCAAGGCGAGCTGCGGATAGCCAACGTGGCGGATGGCGTGCAAGTGAGTCTCATGTTTCAGCGCTGACGCTGGTTCGCTTCGTTTGCTTGGCGCTATCGCTACACCGTTTACGCCACAGTCCGCCTAATGGGCTCCATCCATTCTCCACACACTCTACAGCAAGTCTCCAGCTTAGCTCCACCCAGCGTTTGTTGCGTTGCCTTAGGCTACACAGGTCAATTCAAACGGAGTGGAGCCATGTTTAAAAACAAAATTGTATTAATCGCGATGCTGATCTTGGGGCTGTGGTTGCCTGTGGGCGGTATCCACAACTTAGTGTTGGAGCGCGCTGAATTAAATCAGCAAGTCCAGTCGGATATTGCGACCAGTCTTAGTGGCGCGCAGACCATGGTAGGGCCTGTGCTAGTGCAGCAGTTGCAACTGCGTAAAACGGCGGTGAATACAACCATGGTTGATCTGCCGCAATGGCAGGTCAATGGTGCGTTACAACTGAAAGTACAAAGTAATGCGCAGGTGGAGCAGCGCAGCCGCGGCTTATACCGGGTGCGGGTGTATCAAAGCCAGCATCACATTCAGGCGCAATTTGGTCCACAAGCGCTGCTACCCAGCAGTTTTGTTGCGCAAGGCGTGGTTGGTGATGAGCAAATTCGCCGGGTCGATAGTTACCTCGCCTTTGCCGTGTCCGATGTCCGTGGTTTATCGACGCTGCCGGTGGTAAAAATCAATGGCGTGGCGCGGGCAGTGGTTGCAGGGAGTGGTTTGCAAGCGATCCCTGAAGGTGTGCGCGTGCCGATCTCTGCCGATGAGCTAGCGCAAGGGTTTCAACTGGAGATGGCGGTTGATTTGCAAGGCTCCACTGGCTTGGATGTATTACCAACGGCTGATAGCACTGAATGGCAGCTGCAGAGCAATTGGCGCGATCCAGCCTTTGTTGGGCGCTTTTTACCGCAACAACGGCAAGTGCGTGACGATGGTTTTGCCGCCAAATGGCAAAGCACCCAGCTGTCGAACCCAAGTGTGTCGTTGTTAAAACTCTGTGCGGAACGCAACGAATGTTCGTGGCAAGGCAAGGCGTTTGAAGTGCAACTGATTGAAGCGGTCGATCCGTATCAACAAAACGAACGAGCGGTAAAATACGCCATCTTGGTGATTGTGCTGAGTTTTGCTTGGTTCTACTTAGCGGAAATTCTGCAAACCAAACCACTGCATTTGATGCAATACCTGTTGGTGGGTTTAACGCTGGTGATGTTTTATCTGCTGTTATTGTCGATGTCGGAAGTATTGGGGTTCGCGTTGGCTTATACGCTTGCCAGTGTGGCGTGCGCCGCGTTGCTGGCGTTTTATCTCAGCGCCGCACTGCACAGTGTCAGTCGTGGTATCGCTATGGCTGGGGCTTATGGGGTGCTGCAGGCGTTGTTGTTCTTAATTCTGCAAGCCGAGACCTATGCGTTGTTAAGCGGCAGCTTGTTATTGTTCGTCACCTTAGCCGCGATGATGGCCGCGACTCGGCACTTGGATTGGCAACAACTGTTGGCAAAACCGCAGGCCCGTGACGAGACCTTATCAGACTAGTGTGCATGCGTTAAACCTATCAAACGCCGCCTTGAGGCGGCGTTTGTTTTGGCGGGGATTTGAACGCGAGCGGAAGCCTTACCGAGTGAATGCCAGACGCACCTCGTTACGGCTGTTGCTCGTTTAGCGCCTTATTTAATTTTTGCTGCCAGACTTTGGCTTCTGCCGCGTACGGTTTGTAGGTGGTAAAGCTCTGCTCAAGCACTTGTTGCCCTTGGTAGAAATAACGAAACACCCAGCGGCCTTCCACCATTTCATACGGATGATCAAAGGTGTAGACCCGTATGTCGGGGATGCCGGGTGACACATACACGTTTCGCTCTTCTTGATAGCCAGTGCTGACACGACCGTCGGGGGTGGTGATGGGCGGGTGCTCGACTTGCCAGAGCATTTTGTAATCGCCGTTCAGTGTTGGAAAATCGAAGACAAAGCCAAAACTTAAACCAAGCACCAGCGGTACTCGCGAACCGGTGGCTAACACCTCGGCCATTAAAACCCTGCGGGCAGCAAACAACAGGAGCTGTGACATGGCGCAAACAACGTGCGTCTTGAGCCTGCCAATGGCGACAGTTTGCACAAAAAATTAGCAATTACTTAATCAAACCGGCCTTTTGGCGACAAAAAACTTGATCTGTGCGTAAAATCGGCGCATAACAAGCTGCCCGAATTATCTAAAGAGCACTAGGGCATGCAAACTATCGATTGGAACTTGCTCGCAGAGCAAGCAGAACAAGCCGCCACTCAGGCGTACGCACCGTACAGCCGCTTTCCTGTTGGTGTGGCTATTTTGGCCAGTTCAGGCCGTATTTATACCGGATGTAACGTCGAAAACGCGTCGTATGGTGGCACCACCTGCGCTGAGCGTAATGCCATTGCCGCCGCAGTCGTGGCTGGCGAACGTCAATTTCAGGCCTTGATGGTCTATACCCCGCAAGAAAAACTGACACCGCCTTGTGGCATTTGCCGTCAAGTGATCGCCGAGTTTTTCACGCCAGACAGCCCGATCGCCAGCTGCAACCACTTAAAACAACAGCAAAGTTGGTCGTTGCAACAGCTGCTGCCGGACGCATTCACGCCGCTGTATTTGGCGCAAAGCACCAAAGTTTGATCAAACACGGGGTCGTAATCGCGTCGCTTTGTCACACTGACAGAGCACTATAACTCAGCGACCCTCGTACTTAGCGCCAGCAAATCCGCGCTTAGGAGACCTTATGTATTTACCTCAAGAAATTATCAAAATGAAACGCAACGGCGGCGTGTTGCCAGCCGCTGCCATTGAACAATTTGTCGCGGGCATCACCGACAACAGCTTTAGCGAAGGCCAAATCGCGGCACTTGCCATGGCGATTTATTTAAACGGCATGCAGACCGAAGAAACTGTCGCGCTGACCCGCGCCATGCGCGACTCGGGCGCTGTGCTGAATTGGCAAGGCAAGTTAAATGGCCCGGTGGTTGATAAACATTCGACCGGCGGCGTGGGTGACAAAGTCAGCTTGATGTTGGCGCCTATGGTCGCTGCCTGCGGTGCCTACGTGCCGATGATCGCGGGCCGTGGTTTGGGCCACACCGGCGGTACGGTCGATAAACTGGAAACGATTCCAGGCTACAGCTGCACCCAATCGCTGGAGACGATTCAGCGCGAAGTGGCGCGACTGGGTTGTGTTATCGTCGGCCAAAGCGCGCAGCTGGCACCGGCGGATCGCCGCTTGTATTTAATTCGCGATGTGACGGCGACTGTCGAGTCTATTCCACTCATTACGGCATCGATTTTGTCGAAAAAACTCGCCGCCGGCTTAGATGTGCTGACGATGGACGTGAAAATCGGCTCAGGCGCCATCATGAAAACGGTCGATGACGCCAGCGCGCTCGCGCAATCGATTGTCAACACCGCCAAAGGCGCCGGCGTGCCGACCGAAGCGCATTTAACCGACATGAACCAATGTTTGGGAAACACCGCCGGTAACGTGCTGGAAGTGCTGGAAACCTTGGATTATTTGACCGGCAAATACCGCGAGCCGCGGCTGCATCAAGTGACGTTGGAACTCGGTGCTAGCATGTTGCGTCTGGCTGGTTTATACCCTGACAAAGCGGCGGCCATTGCGGCGCTGGAGCACAGTTTAACCTCGGGCAAAGCGGCAGAAATTTTCGCCAAAATGGTCGCGGCGATGGGCGGCCCTGTCGATTTATTGGAAAAACCGCAGCTGTATTTAGGCCAAGCGCCAGTGATAGTTGATATCAAAGCGCCGCAGGCCGGTTACCTAGCAAGCCTTGATACCACGGCCATGGGCATGGCGGTGGTGCGCCTCGGCGGCGGTCGCGCGCATCCGGCGCAAGTGATTGATCCTGTGGTTGGTTTTAGTGACTTGTTACCGCTTGGCACTAAGGTCGCCGCCGGTGAGGTGATTGGCCGCGTGCATGCCGCATCTGCTGAAGCCGCCGCCAAAGCCAGCGCTGAATACGTAGCCGCACTGTCGCAATCTGCAGAGGAGCCAACCCTGTCGCCTATTGTGCATAAAGTGATAAGCTAATCCCACCTCCGATCAAGGGGTCAGAGTCGTTGATTCGCACGCCTGCGTTCAACAACTCTGACCCCTTGATTTGTTTGTTGAACTGCAAGGATGGCATATGACCTGCGCACTGCTATTGATCGACCTCCAACAAGGCTTGTTTCCAAACGGCCACCCGGCGCTGGATGGGGTGGGGACGCGATTGAATGCGTTAATTTCCAGCGCCAGCGCGGCCGCCGTGCCGGTGATTGCGGTGTATCACCAAGCGGCGGGCACCGCCTTTATGCCAGGCGAAGCGCCGTGGCAGTGGCTGGCGCAAATTCCGTTGCCAGACGGGGTGATTCGTGTCGATAAAACCACACCGGATAGTTTCTTGCGCACTTCGTTACAGCATGAATTGACCACCCGCGGCATCACTCGTTTAGTTGTTGCAGGCTACGCCAGCGAATTCTGTATCGACACTACCGTACGTAGCGCCGCTGCGCATGGTTATGCGGTGGATTTGGTCGCCGATGGCCATCTGACGCACAGTAAGCCACATGCTGACTTTACCCAGATCATTGCGCATGAAAACGCCACGCTGTCGTCGATTCGAAGTTTTGGTGTGGCCATTCGGGCTGTTCCGGCGGCAGATATTCAGTGGGATTAGTCGATGGCCACTACGCCAAATACCATCAGGCCAAATACCATCAGGCCAAATACCGTTATGCCAAACCAAGTCACGCCAGATCTCACCAGAGCCAGCGCCAAGGAGCCCAACACCATGATGGATAGCCGAGGTGCGTTGGCGGCATGGCAGGGGCAACGGCGACTGTTTTTTGGTGTAACGCCAAGTTCCTCGCAAGTCGAGCAACTCGCCAAGGTGCTGCAACAGCTGGCTGCGCCATTAAAACCAGTGCTGCCGATGAATCTGCATCTGACCTTACGTTTTTTAAGGGCGGTGGAGTATGCGCAAGCGCAGGCGCTGTGTCAGCGATTGGATGCATTGACGGATGCAGCAGGTTTGTCGGAATTTTCGGTGCACTTACAGCACGTCAAATGCTGGACTGGCCCCAAGGTGTTGTGTTTGGCAGGTGCGGTGGAGGATCCGGCGTTGGTAGCGTTGGACGCATGGCTCGATCAGCTCGCACTTGCTCAAGGGCTGGCGGCTCGACAACATCCGCTGCGGCCTCACATAAGCCTTGCGCGTCATGCGCACAGCACCGCATTGCTAACGCTCGAGCCGTTACAAACGCTAAAGCCGATGGTGTTGGTTGCGGATGAACTTCGGCTTTATCACAGCGAATCGACCGCAGATGGCGTGCGCTATCGCGTCTTAGCGAGTTGGCCCTTGCAAAGCAAGGGCCGTCAGCAGCATAACCCGCAAGTTGACAGTGCTGGTAAGTGACTTACAACCAGTAACTTAAGTGCTGATGGAACCGCACCAACAGGTCTTGTCGCTCTGGATCTAACGCCAATTGCCGAGCGAGCTGGCGTAAACACTCTTCCACTTTCGCCACAAAACGCGCATACCCTTGGTCATGGACATCGCTGGGTGTGGCGACAAACACCAGATGCACAGTGTCGGGCAGGATGTCAGGTTGCCAATAACTTTGCAGCTGTGGCGCTGTGTCGTTGACATCAAAACTGAGCAAACGTAACTCACGACTGACCCGCGCTTTATCCGAATGGCGATTACGTACCAGCGGTGTGGTGCCGTCAGCCACCAGCGCTAAGTGCTGCAAGCCGCGACTGTGCGCCGCATCGCGCAATAAGTCTTCCAATTGCACAAACAGGCCGCTGTAGGGCAGTTGCGGCTCGCTTGACACACCCAGCACTTCTTTTAAGGTACGCGTAAACGGCAAGCTCACAGTGACATAACTCATCAAATGGGTGCTGTCGGGCAGTAGGCAGTCGCGCCGCTGATAACGTTGGGTCATACAACGCATTTTGTAGCCATAGGTCTCAGTGGCTTGTTTTTGCCGAGCAAACACATCGTAGGTCAGATGTTGGTGGTCCCGTAATTTGATGCTGTGAGCCGGTAACATCAACGCTTCTTGCAAGCCCAGCAATACCTGACGGCTACGTTGATGCAAGTCGGCGGCGTCTTGGCGAATGTTTTCGCCGCTGGCTAAAAATAGCAAATTGATTTTGCGCGCCCGTTGGTAGGGGTCAAAAAAGGCTTGTTGCCCTTCGTGGACTAACGGATTGTAAAAAAACAGAATTTGATCAGGCGTTTGGAAATGTAAGGATTCTTGGTGATAACGCACCACTGGTAACTTGTCATTGGCGATGACATGGCTATGGCGGATCTGTTGTTGCAAACACAGTTGGAAGAACTTCTTGCAGATGGCTTGGTAACATTGCTGGTGGTCGGTAAAACGAGCCAGTAGGTCATCGGTAACAGCAAATTCTGCCAAGATATATTGGTTGGAACGAGCGGTCTGCGGTAAGTACACCTTTTGCATCACGAACTCCTTGTCGTGGTTGAAATTGCCGGCAAGTGTACAAAGAGCAGGTGACAACAATGTTGTTTAATCGCAACATTTTGATGAAGAAACGCCGAGTTTTTACTCGGCGTTTTGCGTCAGATCAATGCAGTTTTAACCGCGGGCGAATGATCTTATTGATGCGGCCGATCATCGAGATCATGATGGTACGCCACCAGCCATGCAAGGCGACTTGGTGCATCCGATACAGGCTAATGTAAGCCATCCGAGCGATGCGACCTTCGATCATCATGGCGCCACCCACTAAGTTGCCCATCAGGCTGCCGACAGTGCCAAAACGGCTCAGTGAAATCAGCGAGCCATGATCGCGGTATTGATAGGGCGTCTGTGGCCGGCCATCGAGCACCGCCAGTAGGTTTTTCACCAGATGCTCCGCCATTTGATGCGCCGATTGCGCGCGCGGTGGTACCCATTTGTTGTCAGGCAGCGGGAAGCCAGCGGCATCGCCGATGACATAAATTTGATCATCGCGGGTGGTTTGCAGTGTCGGTTTGACCAGCAATTGGTTTAGGCGATTGTTTTCAAGGCCGGCCAAATCTTTCAGGAAATCGGGTGCTTTAATGCCCGCGGCCCACACCATCAGCTCCGCTGGCAATTCTTCATCACCCAACTGTAAGCCGTGCTCGCCGGCGGACGTGACCTTGGTGGCAACCCGTACTTTCACCCCTAACTTTTCCAGTTCGCGGTGTGCAGCCATCGCAATGCGTTCTGGCAGTGCGGGCAGAATACGTGGTCCGGCTTCAACCAAGGTGATTTTTAACCGGTCACGGTTCATCTCAGTAAAACCATACTGATTGAATTCTTTGGCGGCGTGGTGCAATTCAGCCGACAATTCCACACCCGTCGCACCACCACCGACGATGGCGATGTTCAGGTTATCTTTTGGATGTTGTGGCGAATTCAATTTGATATAGGCTTCGAGCAAGCGGCGGTGGAAACGACGCGCTTGGTCGGGGCTATCGAGGAAAATACAATGCTCGGCAATGCCTGGGGTGTTGAAATGGTTGGACACGCTGCCCATCGCCAGTACTAAATAGTCATAACCGACGCGACGCTCGGCAAGAACTTCCTCACCAGATTCATCGGTGAGCGGTGCTAGGATGACATGGCGCTGGTCGCGGTCTAGACCGGTCATGCTGCCGAGTTGGAATTCAAAATGATGCGCGGTGGCGTGGGCGCGGTAGGTAACTTGGTCGATGTCGACGTCGAGGGTGCCTGTTGCAACTTCATGCAGCAGCGGTTTCCAGATGTGGGTCGAGTTGCGATCAATCAGCGTGATCTCAGCCCGTTGCTTCTTACCCAACTTGTCACCAAGACGGGTTGCAAGCTCAAGGCCCCCGGCGCCACCACCCACAATAACAATGCGTGGAATAGCCATTTTTTCCTAACCTTAAGGTGTGTAAATGAAAGCGTTGTTCCAGCGAGAGCTGGATACAGGTTTGCCCAACAAACCTGTGTCGAATGGTGATTAAAACCACTCGGTATGTTCAGTGACTAGCACTAAACAGAGAAGAATTTCGTCTGCGATGCAATTGGTCGCGAATTTTATACCAACCGACTGTCATACGCTCGTAAAATTCTTATAAAAAAACCGGCATTGCTGCCGGTTCTTGTTTAACTATTTTTCTGCCGCTTCATCGCGTCGAAGAATTCGTCATTGGTTTTGGTCATCGACAGTTTATCGATGAGGAATTCCATACAATCGGTCTCATCCATTGGGTTGAGGATTTTGCGCAGGATCCACATTTTTTGCAGTTCTTCCTGGCTGGTCAGCAACTCTTCGCGACGGGTACCTGAGCGGTTGAAATCGATGGCTGGGAACACACGACGTTCGGCAATTTTGCGCGACAAGTGCAGTTCCATGTTACCTGTCCCTTTAAACTCTTCGTAGATAACCTCGTCCATCTTCGAACCGGTATCGACCAAGGCTGTGGCGATAATGGTCAAGCTACCACCTTCTTCGACGTTACGCGCTGCACCGAAGAACCGTTTTGGTTTGTGCAGAGCATTCGCATCCACACCACCGGTTAAGACCTTGCCTGAGCTTGGGATCACGGTGTTGTAAGCGCGCGCTAAACGAGTGATGGAGTCGAGCAGAATGATCACGTCTTTTTTGTGCTCGACTAAACGTTTGGCTTTTTCAATGACCATTTCGGCGACTTGCACGTGACGGCTGGCTGGTTCGTCGAAGGTTGATGCAACCACTTCGCCTTTAACCAAACGTTGCATCTCGGTGACTTCTTCTGGCCGTTCGTCAATTAACAACACCATCAGCACGCAGTCTGGGTGGTTCGACGCAATGGATTGGGCGATGTTTTGCAACAGAATGGTTTTACCGGCTTTTGGCGGTGCAACAATCAAACCACGTTGACCTTTACCGATAGGCGCGGCCAAATCTAGCACACGGGCGGTTAAGTCTTCTTTGGAGCCGTTACCGCGCTCCATGCGCAAGCGTGAGTTGGCATGCAGCGGTGTTAAGTTTTCAAACAGAATTTTGTTACGGGCTTGCTCTGGGCGGCCGAAGTTCACTTCGTTGACTTTCAGCAGCGCAAAATAACGCTCGCCTTCTTTCGGCGGACGAATCAAACCAGAGATGCTGTCGCCGGTGCGTAAGTTAAAACGACGAATTTGGCTTGGTGAGACGTAAATGTCGTCAGGACCTGCCAAATACGAGCTGTCGGCTGAACGCAAAAAGCCAAAGCCATCGGCCAGAATTTCGACGACGCCGTCGCCGTAAATTTCTTCACCGTTTTTAGCGTGGGACTTTAGGATTGCGAAGATGATGTCTTGCTTGCGCAGACGGGCCATATTTTCGAGGCCCATGGATTCGGCCAGATCAACCAGCTCGTTAATCGGCTTCAGCTTCAGTTCGGTTAAATGCATAGTGATGGGTTCTTGTTTTATAAACAGAATGAATAAAGCATGTCGCTGAGCAAAGGAGTAAAGGGAGTGGGTTGATCAACGAACAAGCGGGTTCTTAGAAAAGTTATTGGTTTACACCTTAGCAGTTTAACTTTTAGCCGTCCAGCGGCAAAAAGAAAAAGGCGCAAGAATTGTGCGCCTTTGGTAGTTTTTTTCCAAATTACGCGTTGGCGTCAAGGAATTCTTTTAATTGCGTGCGGTTCATCGCGCCCACTTTAGTGGCTGCCACTTGGCCGTTTTTGAATAACAACAAGGTTGGGATGCTGCGAATACCAAACTTTGCGGTCGTAGCGTTGTTTTGGTCAATGTTCAGTTTGCTGATCACAACTTTGCCAGCATATTCCTTAGCAACGTCGTCCAGGATTGGCGCGATCATTTTGCATGGACCACACCATTCAGCCCAGAAGTCAACCAGCACTGGCGTGGCAGCTTGCAATACGTCAGCGTCGAAGCTGGCATCAGTAACATGTAATACGTGTTCGCTCATGGTAATCTCCGGTTGGGCGACAACAGGAAAGTAGAGGTTGTCGCTGGGCTTTTTTACGGTACTTTAGACCATTTTAGGTCAATTCGGTGACCGTTTTCGGCCAGTTAAAAAATCGGTTCAATTTTATCCTGACTGTTCCTTATTGCAAGCGTAACGGTTATGCTTAGTCGCGTATGAATAAAACACACCTCACACCGCATAAATTCGCCGATTTTGCATTGGCACCTCAGGTTCTTGCTGCATTGGATGCGCAAGGTTATCAATATTGCACGCCTATTCAAGCGCAGACGTTGCCGATTGCTTTACAAGGCAAAGATATTGCCGGACAAGCACAAACAGGCACAGGGAAAACACTGGCGTTTTTAACCGCCATGTTCCATTACCTGCTGACGCATGAGCCACGGGGCAAAGGTCAGCCGCGTGCCATTATCATGGCGCCAACCCGGGAGCTCGCTGTGCAAATTCACAGTGACGCCGAAGCGCTGGCTAAACACGCTGGTTTCCGTCTTGCACTAATTTATGGTGGCGAGGGTTACGATTCTCAACGCCAAACCTTAGAAAATGGCGCAGATATTTTAATTGGTACCACAGGTCGTTTGCTCGACTACATGAAACAAGGCATCTACGACCTGTCACAAATCCAAGTGGCGGTGCTGGATGAAGCCGATCGGATGTTCGATTTGGGCTTTATCAAAGACATTCGTTATATGTTCCGCCGGATGCCACCGGCCACTGAGCGTTTGAACTTATTATTCTCCGCCACGCTGTCGTACAAGGTACAAGAACTGGCGTTTGAGCAGATGAACCAACCGACGCACGTGCACGTCGCGCCGGAGCAAATGACCGGTTCACGCATCAGTGAAGAATTATTCTACCCATCGCAAGAACACAAAATCCGCTTGTTATTAACGCTGATGGAAGAAGAATGGCCCGATAAAGCCATTGTGTTTGCCAACACCAAACATTGGTGTGAAGATATTTTCTCGTGGCTAGAAGCTGATGGTCACCGCGTCGGTTTACTGACTGGCGACGTGATGCAGAAAAAACGCTTAAAAATCCTCGATGATTTCACCAGCGGTAAACTCGATATTCTTGTGGCAACCGACGTTGCGGCGCGCGGCTTACATATTCCAAAAGTCAGCCACGTGTTTAACTTCGATTTGCCTGATGACTGCGAAGACTATGTACACCGCATTGGTCGTACCGGTCGTGCTGGCGAAAGCGGTAAAGCCATCAGCTTTGCGTGCGAGCGTTATGCGCTGAATCTGACAGCCATCGAAGACTACATCAAACACCCGATCCCGGTCACTCAATACGACGCCGACGCGTTGTTAACCGACTTAACCGCGCCAAAACCGCGCGTGCGTCGTCGGATGGGCCAACCGAATCGCGGAGGCGGTAATGGTCCAAGACCTGCGCGCCCACGAGCTCGCTAAAGCGGGTTTTGCTCGGCCAGCGTCATCACAGCATGAAGATATTTATGCTGTGATCGACCTCGGTTCTAATAGTTTTCATATGTTGATGGTCAAAGTGGTTGGTGGCAGTGTGCAAGTCATCGGCCGGGTCAAACGCAAAGTGCGCTTGGCCTCTGGCCTAAACGACTCGTTGGTGCTCTCCAAAAAAGCCATGACGCGCGGCTGGGAATGCTTGGCCTTGTTTGATGAGCGCCTGCAAGATATCCCATCCAGCAACATTCGAATTGTCGGTACCGCCACCTTGCGCCTTGCGCGCAACGTCAAAGTGTTTTTGAGCGAAGCGGAAAAAATCCTTGGTCAACCGATCGAAATCATCTCGGGTGAAGACGAAGCCCGGCTGATCTATTTAGGCGTGGCGCATACGTCTGCTTGTGAATCCAATCGTTTAGTCATCGACATCGGTGGTGCGTCGACGGAGCTTGTCGTAGGCCATGGTTTTTCGCCGATCGCACTGGCCAGCTTGCATATGGGCTGCGTCACCTACCTAGACCGCTATTTTGCCGATGGCTTGCTGAGCGAAGACAACTTCAATCGCGCCATTGAGTCGGCTGAAGTTGAAGCGCAAAGCATAGTCGCCGAATTTACCGGTATTGGTTGGCAAATTGCCGTCGGTGCCTCGGGCACAGTGCAAGCGATGCAAGAAATTCTGGTAGCGCAGGGCCTTGATGAAGTCATCACACAGGCGCGGCTGGAAACCATCATGCAACAAGCCATTGCGTGTGGCCAAGTCGACAAACTCGAAGTGGTAGGGCTGGCGCAAGAACGCAAGCAAGTGTTTGCTTCGGGGCTCGCCATTTTAATTGGCTTGTTCCGCAGTTTGCATATTCAAGGCATGACGCTGTCTGGCGGTGCGCTGCGCGAAGGGATCTTGTACGGCATGTTGCCGCAGCTGCAACACACCGACGTGCGTAACCGCACTATCGCATCCTTGATGGTGCGTTATTACATCGACCAGCAGCAAGCCAACCGTGTCGGCGATATGGCGCTGGAATTGGCCGAACAGCTGAAAGACCAGTGGAATTTAACCCGTTTTGAAGGCCTGAGTATGCTGCGCGCCGGCGCTTTGTTGCATGAACTTGGGCTTTTGATCGAATACAAAAATTATCATCATCACGGCGCTTATATCATCAGCCACACCGAGCTGCCGGGCTTTACCCGGGCGCAGCAACAACTGTTGATGGCGCTAGTGTTTAATCACCGCTTGGATATTCAACGCGACGTGATCGCCAAACAAACCATGACCTCGGTGCTGCTGGCAGTGCGCTTAACGCGGTTATTGCGTTTAGCGGTGATTTTATCGATGCGCCGGCAGCACGAAGCGCTGCCAGAAGTGTCGATAAGTGCGCAAGCCGAAGTGTTGTTAGTGCAGTTACCGACCGGTTGGCTGGAGCAACACCCGCTGATGCGCGCTGAATTAGAACAAGAAATTGCTTACCAACAAAGCGCGGGCTGGCAGTTACAAATTAAATAGCAATGCTTTGCCAAGCAGCGTTGCGCCACCTAAAACACCGCGTCGCGGTGTTTTTTATTGGGCAATCGCCGCTTTGAAACAAGCCATCAGCAGTGCTGACTGATGAAACATAAGGAACTAGCATGGATTTTAACGACGCCGATGATTGGCTGTGGTGCGACAACCAACTGCCTGCCATTGAAGCTTATGTCGAGGCACAGCAAATTCCGCACGGGGTCATTTGTGACACGCCAGAGTGGTTTGTCGCGCCTTATGTTGGCTTATGGGCGGTGGAAGATCCAACCGACCCGGGGTTTGTTGGCACTTGGGTGCTGGCAGGCGATGTCAGTGGCGCCCAAGGTCAACCGGTGCCGTTTGACCACTTACCGGCGGCCGATTTAGCCGAACCGCGCGACGCGTTAGCCGCTTTTGCCAGTCGCTGGGCCAGTTTGGCGGCGGCTGCAGCCAAAGGCGACGCCTGGCAAGGCAGCCCGCAGCTGACCGGGGATGTGGCGGCGCAAGCCAAACAACTGGCGCGGCAAGCGCAGCTGTTGCAAGTCTGGGTGCAAGACGATGAGGCGTGGCTGGAAGACTAAGCCATCGCACGAGCATAGTGGCCATGACGCGGTTCCGCTGCTTGCCGCAAGCGAACCAGACCCACGCTAGGCTAACAGCTAGGCCAAACGCTAGGCCAATAAAAAAGCCCGCAGTGATGCGGGCTTTGGATTGTTAGACGATAGCGTCGGTTACTTGTCGTCGCGCAGCCACTGCGCCACACGCTTGGCGAAATAGGTCAAAATGCCATCGGCGCCGGCGCGTTTAAATGCCAGTAATGACTCCAACACCACAGGTTTTTCCGCTAACCAGCCGTTTTGAATCGCGGCCATGTGCATGGCGTATTCACCACTGACTTGATAGGCAAAGGTTGGTACGCCGAATTCATCTTTGACGCGACGAACGATGTCCAAATACGGCATGCCGGGTTTGACCATCACCATGTCGGCGCCTTCTTCCAAGTCCATCGCCACTTCGCGCAGCGCTTCGTTGCTATTGGCGGGGTCCATTTGGTAGTTCTTTTTGTTGCCACCTTTGAGGTTACTGGCAGAACCTACCGCGTCGCGGAACGGGCCGTAATAGCTCGAAGCGTATTTGGCTGAATACGCCAGAATGCGCGTATTGACATGACCAGCGGCTTCCAGCGCCTCACGAATGGCACCGATACGGCCGTCCATCATGTCCGATGGCGCCACTATGTCTGCACCCGCGTCGGCATGCGACAGCGCTTGTTTGACGAGCGCGTCGGTGGTGATGTCATTCAGCACATAACCGCTGTCGTCGATGATGCCGTCTTGGCCGTGCGTGGTGAAGGGGTCGAGCGCTACATCGGTGATGACACCTAGCTCCGGCACATGCTGCTTTAACAAACGCACCGCGCGCTGCGCTAAGCCGTCTGGGTTCCACGCTTCTTGTGCATCCAAGGATTTTTTGTCTTGCGGGGTCACTGGGAATAACGCAATGGCGGGAATGCCTAAATCTGCCAGCTCACGGGCTTCTTGTAACAACAAATCCAACGTGACGCGTTCAATGCCAGGCATCGACGCAATGGCTTGGCGCTCGTTGTCGCCTTCGATGATAAACATCGGGTAAATCAAATCATTGACCGTTAACTGATGTTCGGCCATCAAACGACGGCTGAAGTCATGCTCACGCATCCGGCGCATGCGGCTGGCCGGGAAATAACTAGGGTTCATCATTTTCTCCAACAGGGGCGAACAACAACTGCGCTTCTTCGGCGCTTAACGCCGAACTGTTCGCCTGAATTTTTTCATCATGAGCCACGCTTGAGGCGGCGCTGGCATGCACTTGATTTCGACCGGCGTCTTTCGCCTGATATAAGGCGCGGTCAGCCGCTTCGGTAAAATGAGTACTGGCCATATCTGCTTCAGCGACCGCGCTGTAGCAGCCGGCGCTAATGGTGGCGGCTAAGTCACCAATGTCGGTGGGCAGTGCGCTGTCAGCGATCACGCTGCGGATCTGTTCGGCGAGTGTCTTAACGCCCTCGATATCGGTATTGGGCAGGATAATGGCAAACTCTTCACCGCCATAACGACAGACCTGGTCACTGGAGCGTTTTAACTGCTGACTAATGCGTGAAGCCACACCGCGGATCACCGCGTCACCTGCGACATGCCCGTGGTGATCGTTGATTTTTTTGAAGTGGTCGATGTCGAGCATAATCAAACCCAGCGGCCGTTGTTCGCGGCGGCTGCGTTTCATTTCGGCTAACAGTTTTTTGTCGAAATAGGCGCGGTTACGCACGCCAGTAAGCGCATCGCGGGTGTTTTGTTCTTCCAGCGCTTTATTTTTTTCGGCCAGTTCTGATAGCGTTGCTTGCAGTTCTAAGGTGCGGGACTGAATAGCATCTTCCAGCGCGCCGGCAGTTTCTTCTTGCCATTTCAGTTGCCGACGATGCACGGTGAGACTGTATACGGCGATCGTCAGCAGCACCCATGCGCAGGTCCAACCGAGGAAAAACCACGGGTGAGCCAGCAGCGGCGTTAACAGCGCATCAAGCCAGCGTTGCCACATCAGGCGCCTCCACGTTAAACAACTGACAACTATTATGCCACGCGGCGTTTAACACCTGTTCGAGAGGGCACTGCTTGAGATGTGCGACCATCTCGGCAATTGCCATTAAAAACGCAGGTTCATTGCGCCGCGATTTTGGTTTCGTCGCAAGGTTGCGCGGCAATAAATACGGGGCATCGGTTTCTAAAATCAAGCGATCCAGCGGTAGATAACGCACGGCGTCTTGCAGCGCGGCACCACGGCGTTCATCACAAACCCAACCGGTGATGCCAATGTACAAGCCAAGGTCTACATAGGCCGCGAGCTCGCGCTGGCTACTGGTAAAACAATGCGCGATACCATGATGGATCTGGTGTGCTTTTAATAGCGAGATCTGGGTATCAAAGGCATCACGTTCATGTAAGTACACCGCTTTGTTGACCGTGGTGGCCAGCTGTAATTGCTGTTGGAATACGTCAATTTGTAGCTCTTGCGGTGAAAACATCCGATTAAAATCGAGGCCACATTCGCCGACGGCACAAACATCAGGGCGTTGCACAAGATGGGTTAATTGTTCCAGCCAACCCGGCTCTACACGGGCAGCTTGGTGCGGGTGCACACCGGCGGTGGTTAATAAGTCTGGGAACTGAGCACACAGCTGCAGATTTAACTCGGCTTCGGCGAGGTCGCTAGCAATACATAACTGATACGCCACCCCGGCATCGCGGCTGCGTTGCAGCATGTCCAGACGGTCCGCATCAAATTGTGCAGAAAACGCATTGAGGCCGGCGTCAAACAGCGGCGAATTAATCAAGGCGTTTAACTCGGTAGGTTTTATTGCTGCCATCTTTTTGCAGATAAAAAGCACCCATCATGCCTTTTTTGATGATGCAACGATCACCGACCACGGGTAAAAACTCGACTTCATCAGTCATTAACCATCGTTGGCCGTTGTCCAGTTCAATGGTGGTCTTTTTCTTGCGGGTGATGGCTTTGATCAAACTATGTTGTGAGTCTGGCCCAAGCTCTGCAACAGTGACGGTTTTACCAAAATTGGCTGGGTCAGCAGCGGCAGCTTGCAAGGCGGCAGTCGCAACATCCGAGCTGGCAGGGCTTGCTGCAACAGCCGTTGCTACCGACGGTTGGGCTGACGGCGAAGGCTGATGTGCGCTGATGTTGGAGGGACTCGTCGTCAAAGCGCGGCTTAATGCGTCATAACAGGCCAATCGTGCTGGATCTTGGCTAATGGTCAGACAGTGCTGTAACTGCTGTTCAACCGATGTCGCTTGAGCAAACATGTGCGGACTGATCAGCAAACAAAGACCTAGAGCCCTGAAGATCCAATTGCGCATATGGCTAAATTCCCTGTTGGCGTTGTGCCTGCATCACAACGCATGGTTTTATTATTCTTGTCGTTTGACGCGGATTTTTTTCGCCGAGCCTTTTTTCTGCAAATAAAACGAGCCTAAGGCGCCTTTACTGATAATGCAAACATCGCCCGCTTTGAGCTGCATCGCGCCCGCTTCGGTTTGTTTCCAGACTTGGCCGTTGCTCATAATCAGCTTGTATTTGTTATAAGCATCTAAGGTTAATGCAGAAATAGTCAGTTCCAGTTGGGCTGGCCCTTGCTCGTCGACGGAAATTTTCTGGCCAAATTTTGCTGGGTCTTGGTTTGCAGGAACTGCGGCGACGACCGGTGTTGGCACTGGGGTGCTTGGAGCACTTGGCGCTGTAACCATTGGCATTGGCAGTTGGTCATAACATTGCAGCCGTTGGCTATCGGATGGAAGTTGACGGCACTTCTGGAAATCAGCTGTGAAATCAGCTGCATAAGCCGAGCTTGCTAGGCAAAATGAAAGCATCAGGGCGCGTAACATCACTTACTCACTGCGGGCTGTTGGTTGTTCATCTGGGGTGTCTTCATCATCGTCTTTGCGTTCGTAAAACCGCCCCAGCCAGATGCCAAGTTCATACAAAATGCACATTGGTACAGCCAATAACGTTTGTGAAAACACATCTGGCGGCGTTAAGAACATCGCGATGATAAAAGCGATCACGATAAAATAGGGGCGTTTTTCAATCAGCACGGCGCGTGTCAGTACGCCTGACCAGATCAATAACAAAATCGCCACCGGGATCTCAAAACACAAACCAAAGGCAAAAAACATTTGCAGAATAAAATCAAGGTAGGTGCTGATATCAGGGGCATTGGTGACGCCTTCGGGAGTGACTGAAGTAAAAAAGCCAAACACGATTGGAAACACTAAAAAGTAGGCGAAGGCGATACCGGTATAAAACAAAATGGTGGATGACGCGATGAGTGGCGCAATCAAATGTTTTTCTTTGCTGTAAAGCGCTGGTGCGATAAAGCTCCAGATTTGGTACAGGATGTACGGCACTGAAATCAGAAACGCGACAATAAAGGTCAGTTTAAACGGCACAAAGAAGGTTGACGCCACACCGGTAGCGATCATGGTGGTGCCTTTGGGCAAGCTAGCAAGCAACGGTAACGACATAATGTGATAGATATCGTTGGCCCAGTAAGCCAGTGCTAAAAATACCAACACAACAGAAGCGATGGCTTTGAGCAAGCGGTTGCGCAGCTCAATTAAATGGCCCATTAAGCTATTGGGTTCATACGTGCTTGTTTTGCTCATGACTCTCAGTACTTACTGCAGGGCTTGCGGTCGTCGATGCGATTGCCGACGGAACCTGAACCGCAGCGGGAAGGGCTTGCGGTGTGACAGGGATTTCTGGCGCCGTAGGTTGAACAGCGGCATACGGGTTATTCACGGAATCGGCGGCCTTTTTCAATTCAGCCAAGGCCGCGATTTCGTCACTGGTTAAGCCTAACAAGCCTTTTTCTTCAGCGTCTTTGAGCTTTTGATGCAGTTCATGCACACGGATCTCATCCGCCAGTTCGGCTTTCATTTGGTTGCCAAATTGCCGCACGCCCGCGATAAAGCCAGTGACACTGCGAATAGCGCCGGGTAGTTTTTCAGGCCCGAGCACTAGCAATGCGACAACGCCAATGACCACCAGTTCCCAGAAACTCATTACTGCTTATCTTGTGTTGGCGCTGTAGGCTGGGTTGGTGTCACGGTTGGTTCAGCCGCTTGATACACAGGTTGCTGTACAGGTTGTTGCGGCTGTTGATACACCGGTTGCTGCGCAGGTTGTTGCGGCTGTTGATATACCGGTTGCTGTGCAGGTTGTTGCGGCTGTGCGGGTAAATTCTGCTGTTCTGCATCAGGGAACTGCGCATCGCTGGTGTTTTCTTGCGAATCTTTGATCGAATTACGGAAACCGCGAATGGCTGAGCCTAAATCTGTACCGATATTCCGCAACCGCTTGGTACCGAATAATACAACAACGATGATTAAAATGATCAGGAGTTGCCAAATGCTAACGCCGCCGAGACCCATAATAGTTACACCTTTAGTTAGTTAAATAGTCGACGTGAAGTCTGCCCTAGTATAAGCGCAAGAATGTGACAAAAACTACGCTTGGATCACAAGCGTTGGTTAATCTTGCGCAACTTTACTGAAAAAAACTGCGCCACACGGCGATCAATGCCACCACAGCCAGCGGGATAGCCAACCAAGGCTTGTCGGCGGCGAGTAACAGGCATGCACCGATCAGGGTACTTGCCAGCACCAATCCCCACTTGAGTTGGCTGGCTTGCGCCATTTGTTGCGCTTGTAACTGTTGCATCTGTTGCACCAGCTGTTGCTGCTGTTTCGGCTGATTTTGCAAATAGCTATGCAATAAATCCGGCATCTGGGGCATTTTTTCTACCCAGAATGGCAGTTTCTCTTTGATTTGCTGAAGCAAGGCGAGTGGCCCCATTTGTTGCTTCACCCAATTTTCTAAAAACGGTTTGGCGGTTTTCCATAAATCCAATTGCGGGTACAGCTGCCTACCTAAACCCTCGATATATAACAAGGTTTTTTGCAACAGTACCAGCTGTGGCTGCACTTGCATGTTAAAGCGACGTGCCGTATTAAACAGGTTCAACAGCACTTGGCCAAAGGAGATCTCGGCCAGTGGCTTTTGGAAAATCGGCTCACACACGGTGCGTATGGCACTTTCAAACTCTTCGACCGACGTATCGGCCGGCACCCAGCCTGAATCAATATGGAGTTCTGCCACTTTGCGGTAATCGCGGTTAAAAAAGGCGACGAAGTTTTCTGCCAGATAGCGCTTATCCTCGCGATTTAAGGTGCCGACGATGCCACAATCAATACCGATGTATTGTGGGTTCTCTGGATGTTCAGGATTGACGAAAATATTGCCAGGATGCATATCCGCGTGGAAAAAACTGTCGCGGAACACTTGGGTGAAGAACACTTCGACGCCTCGTTTGGCCAGCAGTTCCATGTCCGTGCCATTGGCTATCAACCGCGCGGTATCGGACACAGGGATACCGTAAATCCGCTCCATCACCATCACATTGCTACGGCTGTAGTCACTGTAGACAAACGGAATATACAGACTGTCGGAACCTTCGAAATTGCGTCGCAACTGAATGGCGTTGGCGGCTTCGCGTTGTAAATCCAGCTCATCCAAAATAGTTTTGCGGTATTCCCGCACCACCTCACGCGGCCGAAGGCGCTGGCCATCTGGCAAAAAACGCGCGGCAACGCCGGCTAAATCGTCCATCAAGGCTAAGTCGGCAAGAATTTGAGCTTCAATGCCTGGGCGAATGACTTTAATCACCACATCGGCACTTTTGCCATCGGCTTGTTTGAGGCGCGCGGTGTGGACTTGAGCAATCGACGCTGACGCCAGCGGTGTCACTGCGAACTGATCAAAGAGTTGGTCAATGGACGTCAGTTCCAGCGCTTGTTCAATCAGTTGTTGCGCAAGACGCCCTTCAAACGGCGCCACTTGGTCTTGCAACTTTGCCAGTTCGTCGGCGAGGTGCGGTGGGAATAAATCACGCCGAGTCGATAACATTTGGCCAAACTTGACCCACACCGGCCCCAGGCTTTGCAACGCCAAACGCAAGCGGACGCCTAACGGCTCCTGCGGATATTGATTGCGTAACCAGAACAGACAGTGACGTAAGCCCCTGGCCCACCACGGTTGCCACTGCGCGGGGATTAACTCATCCAAGCCATATTGCAGTAAGGTTTTTTGGATCTGATAAAAACGACCAAGACTCATCAAACAGCTCGCAGTAAGGTCAGTTGCTGAAGTAAATGTTCGGTACGCGCTTCCAGCTCACGCACGTCACGACCAAATTGCCGCACTTCGGTCGCCGTCGCGCTTAACTGCAGCTCATCATGCGCCAAGCTTTGTAGCGTTTGCTGGTGTTGGCTCAGTTGCTGTTGCAGCCAGTGGTGAAGCTGGCTGATCAGGTGCGCCAAGCGGTGACTGTTGGCATCGCCAATCCAACGGGCGAGCGCCTCTTGCCAATCGGGGTTCAGTTGCTGGAAAAAGTGACTGAATTTTTGCAAGGTGGCTAAATCGCCTTCTAAATCCAAATCATGTTGCCGAATCAAGCGGGTGATATTTGCTGGATCTTGCAGCTGCTGAAGTGCTTGCCAACGGACTTTCACGCGGCAATCCACGCTTTCCTGATGCTGATTGAGCCATAGGCCATCGGCTTGGGCAGTTAACACCAGCTGAAACGGTGTATCGAGCAGTTCCACAGCCAATTGTTTACCAGCTAAGGCTGCCAGCTGCGCAGGGGCGTTGGGATCAAGGTTGATCACTCTATTGAGCAGTGGCTCTAGTATGCCAAGGCCTAACGCAGGCAACAGCACCGGTAATTTCATTAGAACTTGTACCCACGGTGCAAGGCGACGATGCCACCGGTTAAGTTGTGGTAGGTGACCTCGGCAAAACCTGCTTGCTGCATCATCGATTTCAAGGTGTCTTGGTCGGGGTGCATCCGAATCGATTCGGCCAAATATTGATAAGATTCGCTGTCGTTGGCGATCAGTTTTCCCATCATCGGTAGCAGGCGGAACGAATAAGTGTCGTAAACCTTGCTCAACCAAGCTTCGGTAGGCTTGGAGAATTCCAGCACTAGCAAGCGGCCGCCTGGCTTTAACACGCGGAACATCGAACGTAACGCGGCGTCTTTGTCGGTGACATTACGCAGACCAAACGCGATGGTGATGATATCAAAGCTATTGTCCGCAAAGGGTAAGGCTTCAGCGTTGGCTTGCACGTACTGAATATTCTGCACCAAGCCCATATCGCGCAATTTGTCTTTGCCGACATTGAGCATCGACTCATTGATGTCCGCCAGAATCACTTGGCCGGTTGGTCCGACACGGCGAGAAAACATTGCTGTTAAATCGCCGGTACCCCCAGCTAAATCCAACACTTTTTGCCCAGGACGTACGCCTGAACAATCGATGGTAAAGTGTTTCCAAATCCGGTGAATACCAAGCGACATCACATCGTTCATCACGTCATATTTGGCAGCGACCGAATGGAAAACATTCGCCACCAGCGAGGCTTTTTCCTCAGCGCGAACTGTTTTAAAGCCAAAATGTGTATTGTCAGTGGTGGGTTGTTGCACAGTGTTCGAATCCGTCATGGGAGGACCTTCAAGCCAAAAATTGGCGTTAGTGTAAAAGAATCAGTCGGCGTCGCCAACTTTATCCGCATTCAGCATTGTCTTTGATCAAGTCGAAGTGCTGTGTTGCGACAATCTGACCATTCACCACCACGTGAACTTGATGGCTGCCAGCATAATGTCGTCGGGTGGTTAAATCGACAAAGCGGTAACTTTTATCCAGCAACAGCTCACCCTGAACCTGTTCGCGTCGAAGCCACTGGAATACTTTATGCCGAAGCTTGCCGTTGGCGCCGACAAAATCGATGGCATATTCCAATCGTAGTTTCGCCACCGGCGTGGGCAGTGTCAGTCTGGTTCTAAACTGCAACTGCTCACCATAATGTACGACAGGGGTTTGGATCTCGATCTGTGCCTGGACCTGCACCGGGGCGAAATCAAACAAAGCCAATGCTTGTGGGTGACGTTTTTTCAGCAAGTCACGCAGGGCATGCTTGATGATCCAATCGGTGTGAGGGTGGACGCCGTACAGGTCCTTCACCTGCTGCAACAACCAGTCTGGGTTGTCTTTACTGATGTCGTTTAAATGATTGGCAACACTGCGGCGCACATACAAGCTTGGGTCTTGCAACATGGCCACTAAGATAGGCCAAGTATGCCATGGTTCGCGCTTAAATAGCGGCAGCGCTTGGCCCCAAGGTAAACGCGGGCGTGAGCCTTCGCTGGCGAGGCGACGCAGATGTTCGTCATCATCCTGCGCCCATCGTTGCAGCTGCGCTAACGTTGCGGTGGGGTTACGCAGTAAAAAAGGCCGAATTGCAAATTCAGCGGTGGAATCACGGGTAAACACCGCGAGAGCTTGCATCGCGTTGGTGATGTCTTGCTGTCCATGGTCTTCCACCAGCTGCGGTAGCACCAGCGCGGGTAAGCCTTTCACCGCAGGGCTGATGGCCATACATACCGTCATCGCCTCGGCAAAGGGCAGTTGCAAGGTCTGCCACAACGTTGTTGCCACGAGCTTGATACGTTGTTTGAGCGCTGCATCTATAAACGCTTGGCGTTGACTGAGCTCATCAAAGGCGTCGAGTGGAAAATTCGTATGTTGTTGATGCAACAACGCCGCAAGGTGGGTTAACCATGCGGCGTTAATTTGGTCTTTCAGCAGCGGGTAGTCAGTCATGCCGATTACAGCATGGCTTCGGTCGCGACTTGGTTGCGGCCGCGTTTTTTCGCCACAGTGAGCACTTGGCTGCTGCGTGCTAAAAACTGATGCCAGTTCTCTTGTGCTTGATACAAGGTGACGCCCAATGAAATCGTCACTTTCGGCAACGCCTTTTTGGTGCGTGATGACACAAAGCGCAACTTCTCGACCCCTTTACGCACTTGTTCGGCAATTTCACCGGCGGTACGTAAATCCACATCGGGTAACAAAATCAAAAACTCTTCCCCACCGGCGCGCACCGGTAAGCCGCTTTCTTGCACGTAACCGGCAATTTTCTTCGCCACCTTGGACAAAATGACATCACCAATGGTGTTACCGTAATCTTGGTTAAACTGTCTGAAATGATCCAAGTCGACGGCAATGGCGGCGATGCGACGTTTGGGGTTTTCGGTCAGCCACAAGTCCACATGCTCTTGCATCGCCAATCGATTGTACATACCGGTTAATGGGTCCACTTCACGATTACGTTTCAGTGTTTCCAACTCGGTGCGTAATTGATGGCTTTGTTCATTGCTTTGCGACAGCTGATCTTTGAGCTTTTGATGAGATGCTTTTAAATCGTAAGTGGCATCGAGCACGCGATGGATCGTGTCTTTGGCTTGTGCGGGATTGTCGGTTTTTAACGACAATAAACTCGAATCCAACACTTCGATATATTCACTGATCGCATCGGCTGCATTTTCAGCCGACTGATGGATTTTGGTCACGATTTTATGGACCGAATTCACCAGCTCTTCATTCTGTTTGCTGGTAGGAACGATAAAGTTGCTGTAGAGCTCCGTCATGACAAAATCGTCAAACGGGATACGTGCACTCAACTTATCTTCAATGGCCTGACACAATTCAGCATTTTGGCCGCTGATGTAATCGTAACTGACAGTGTAATTCACCGGATGGGCGGCCAAGCGATGTCGTTGCAAAAAAGCAATGGCTAACGCCGCTTTCTCGCTCGCTTGATCTATTGAATCCTGATACATCATGCCAAGAATAACTCCCTAAGGATACTGCAAGACTTAGCCGTTAAAAGGCCACCATGTTACGGGAAAGTCTTGCCAACGCAAGTCGGGCACCTACATTGGGTACCCTTTTGCTTAAAATAACGGCTGGATGGCTGGCCGCCAAGCCTTTTTTTGGTGCAAACCCACAAAAACCGTGCTTTTAGCGCATTTTAAGCAGGTTACTATGCGGAAATCCGGTCAGTGGTCAAAATAACCCGATCAGCGGTCATGGCGCGTTGGCAGCAAATGTATACAATCGAACCATAGTTCCAGCGGGGGTCGTTATGTCTTTTCGAATTACCTGTGCAGCAGCCTTGGTGGCTGTGGCACTTGCAGGGTGTGCTACGCCATCTCAAACACCAGCAGCACCAGTGAATTTTGACCAGTTTGCCAACGACTGGTGGAGTCGTGTCGAAAGTATCCAGCAAATGCCCGTTGATGGTTTACCTGATATGTCCGAACAGGCGTTGGCGGCTACACAACAAAAACGGTTGGCATTGCTCAACGAGTTGGAGGCGGTGAACCGACAACAACTCAGTGAACAACAACAAATCAATTTCGATATCCTGAAATACCGGCTGAAAAACGACATTGATGAGTATCAGTTTGGTGCTCAGTATATGCCGTTGACGTCGGAAGGCGGGTTTCACAGCGATTTGTTATTTGCTTTTTCCCCGGAGCGCGTCAAAACCAAAGCCGATGTACAAAATTATTTGAAAAGGTTGGCGCAAGTTGGTCGTTACATCGATCAACAAATGGGCTGGATGCAAAAGGGGCTGGCGAACGGCTTCAGCCAGCCGAAAGCGGTATTAGTCGGATACGAACAAAGTATTGCGGCCTTTATCAAAACCGATATCAGCCAAAGTCCGTTTTACCGGCCATTTCTGAAAAAGCCTGCGACTCTTTCGGAGGCCGAATATGCGGAGTATGCCGCGCAAGCACGGCAGTTGATTCAGCAGCAGGTTCAGCCGGCGTATCAACGTTATTATGATTTCTTCACTAAGACATACCAGCCTCAAGCACGTGAGGCTATCGCAGCCCAAGCATTGCCAAATGGCGCGGCGTATTATCAGAACCGTTTGGAATACTACACGACGTTGCAGATGACACCGCAGCAGGTCCATGACATTGGTTTGAGCGAAGTCAAACGGATCCGGGCCGAAATGGATCAAGTGATCAAGCAAACCGGCTTTAAAGGCAGTTTTGCCGAATTTATCCAGTTCTTGCGCACGGATCCGCAGTTTTATGTCAAAACACCGGATCAGCTGTTAAAAGAAGCAGCGTTTATCTCCAAAAAGATCGATGCCAAGCTTCCTAAGTTGTTCATCACGTTGCCGCGAACCCCTTATGGCGTGGAACCTGTGCCTGCGCAAATTGCGCCGAAATACACCACTGGGCGTTACGCTGGGTCAGGCCGTGCCGGTGAAGCAGGTTATTATTGGGTGAACACCTATGCGTTGGAGCGTCGGCCGCTGTATGAGCTTGAAGCCCTAACCTTGCATGAGGCGGTGCCTGGCCATCACCTGCAAATTTCGTTGGCGGCAGAGCAAAGTAGCTTACCCAGTTATCGACGTGATTTTTACACCTCAGCCTTTGGTGAGGGCTGGGGGTTGTACTCCGAGTATTTAGGGCTCGAAGTGGGTTTTTATCAGGATCCCTACAGTAACTTTGGTCGTTTAACGTATGAAATGTGGCGCGCGTGTCGCTTAGTGGTGGACACAGGCATGCACACGATGGGTTGGAGTCGTCAGCAAGCGATTGATTTCCTTGCCGGCAATACGGCGCTGTCCATGCACAATGTGACTACTGAAGTAGACCGATATATCAGTTGGCCAGCGCAAGCGCTCGCCTACAAACTCGGTGAATTGACGATTAAACGTTTACGAGTCAAAGCCAGCACCGCGCTTGGCGATAAGTTTGATGTTCGTGAGTTCCATGACAAGATTTTAGAAAATGGCGCGCTGCCGATGTCTGTGCTCGAACAACAAATCGATCAATACATCGAAGCTAAACGAAAGTCATAATTGAAAAAAATGCAGTTTAGCCCTAACTGCATTTTTAGTAACATAGGAGTCCTATACTGGACTCCTTTTTATTTCAGAGAGTTAGCATCATGTGGTCGATTTTGGCCTTTCTCGCCTTGTTGGCAATTATCGTTGGCTTAATCATCAAAACCGAAAGCTTAAACAAAGAATACAAACGGCTTGTATCGCAAGTACGCTTGTCTGATATCGATAACCAACAAACCCAACAAACCACCTATGAACTGGCGGATATGTTAGCGCTGACGTTGGCGGCACAACTGCAGGCGGCTCGTCGACTCAGTCGTTTTGATGATAAAGATTTGGATATGTTTGAAGTGTGTCTGCAAGCGATCCCTTATGTATGCAAAGAGATGTCACAGCGGCGCCCAAGTTTGTCTGTGGCGTTTCAACGAGCCGTACGTCAACTGACGGATATTGAACCCTCTGCAATGGAAGACTTTGTGACGCGGCATGGCCGATTGGTTCCGGCTTGGCAGCGCAATAGTTTTCAAGGGTATTTGCAGCTGTGCCAACAGATTGTGTTGTTAGTGCAGGAGTTTTCTCACAAGGAGACATTTCGGGGCGTCAATGAATCAAGCGTCTAGCGTAGTTTGATGTTTGATGGAAGGTGCACAAAAAGGACCAATAAATTTTAGATAGATCAAAGCTAAGCGACGTTAGAGCCACCGGCGACAGCAAGGTGTCGCGAAGATAGACGCGCTTAATTACGAAAGTTAATTTTCGGCGCAGTATCAATTTGACCGTCTTGATCCACCGATGCGACACGTCCCTCAGAACGTAACACAGCCAATGAAAAACTTGGACTACGACGAACAAATTCCAACTCGTAACCAAAACGTTGTAATTCCGCGACTGAAAACTTTTGCGCCATATTCAACTGGCCCCAAAAGTAATTCACATCTTTATCGTCACAATCATCTGTGCGGCGATCTTCAACTACAGCGACCATACCACTTCTCCGCTATTCATTTCGCTTTTGAATGAATATACCATACCACTGTATTCATTGGGGGGACAAGGCTAAGATAAATTCTAGCTCGTTATCCGTTAAAGGCATAATCGACAAGCGATTTCCTTTTTTCAACAGCTGCATCTCAGCTAACGGCGGATATTGTCGCAGTGTTGCAAGACTCAGGGTATGGGGAAAACTCCTGATATGTCGCACACGCACGGCTACCCACCTTGGGTTGTTTGGGTCAGCTTTTGCATCAAAATACAAACTTTGCGCATCAAACTGACTCGGGTCCACTAAGTGTGTTTCGATGACCTCTGCCAACCCGACGACTCCAACATGCTCACAACTCGAGTGATGTATTACGACCTGATCACCAACTTGGACTTGATCTCGTAGAAAATTGCGCGCTTGATAATTGCGCACCCCTTCCCAGAGGACTCCATGCTGGCCAGCTGCCGCGATATCGTCGATACTACATTCTGCGGGTTCGGTCTTAAATACCCAAGGCACGTTGTTAGCCACTCACGTTACACCGTCAATCGGCTAACATACTGCCGAAAGACTAGTTATGCAAGAATGTTGCATAATGAATGTGACATTTATTGTAGTTAATGTAAACAATTTACAGCACTGCCCGGAATGGTCAGAGGTGTGCGAATTGCCAACCTTTTTTGTCAGTATCGTGCATAGGAATGCACAATACTATCTCTCATTACTGTTGGAGTCCTGCTATGAGCCAAGTCTTGTCTGACTTATTGTCATTATTGAAACTGGAAACTATCGAATACGGTTTGTATCGGGGGCAAAGCCAAGATTTAGGTTTTAAAGCGGTGTTTGGTGGTCAAGTGATGGGGCAAGCGTTATCGGCCGCCAAAGAAACGATCCCTGAAGATCGAAAAGTGCATTCGTTCCACTCTTATTTTTTACGCCCAGGTGATGCCGCACGACCCATCGTCTATGAAGTGGAAAACATTCGCGATGGCAAAAGCTTTTCCACGCGTCGCGTCAGTGCCATTCAATATGGCAAACCAATCTTTTACATGACCGCGTCATTTCAAGCCGATGAACCAGGTTTTGAACACCAAGATCTGATGCCAAGTGTGCCGATGCCGGAAGAGCTGGTGTCTGATTTAGAGTTCTACCGGCAACATGCAGAGTTAATTCCGGAGGCTCTGCGGCATAAGTTTATCTGTGATAAACCCATTGAGATGCGTTCGGTCGCTTTCCATAACCCATTTAAACCACAAGTGAGCACGGCCAAGCGTTATGTCTGGTTTAAAGCCAATGGGGCTATGCCAGATGATTTGCGTATCCATAAATATTTGCTGGCATATGCGTCGGATTTCAATTTTTTACCCACAGCGTTACAACCGCATGGTAAGTCATTTATGGCGCCGAATATGCAGGTAGCCACGGTCGACCACGCGATGTGGTTCCACCATGATTTTCGCTTTGATGATTGGTTGTTGTACGCGGTAGATAGCCCCGTTGCATCAGGGGCGCGTGGTTTGGTGCGTGGCCAATTCTTCAACCGTGCCGGCACACTGGTCGCGTCGACGATGCAAGAAGGGGTGATCCGAAGCTACGAAAAAGCGCGAGAATAATCGAGCGTAAGTAAGGCAGAGACCGCATCGCTGCGGTCTCTGGGCTGTGTTAACGCCTGTTAGTGCGGCTGAATAATTTGATGCAGGCTGGCGGCGATTTCGGGCGCTAATAGCTGCTGCAGCGTATCCCGCAACACATGAAAATCCGCTGCAGGCAAGAGTTGGTGGACATCATCGACGGCCACAAACCCTGCATCTTTTAACGCATTAATTAAGGTGCCAAAAAGATGTTTGTCGTGGTACTCAGGCGAGTCCAACCCATGCAAGGTCAATAATCGATGTGCAAGCTGCTGCGCCAATTGCTCTAAATCTGCCCGTGGCAATGGTGCTCGCGTTTCAAGCAGGTTGATGACCATCGCATAGCGTTGCAATACACCGTCAGCGTTATGCGCCAGTAACTTTAATGAGGCGATTGCGGTTGGGTTACTTTGCAACGTACCATCGTTGTCAAAAGCCCAGCCCAAATCCAACAAACTTTGCACAATCTGCTGTACGTACAATGGGGTATTGTCAGGCTTTAAGAACAATTCTTGGTTCAAGAGCGGCAATAGACGTTGCACTGTCTGTTGCAATTGGCTGAGTGTCATCGTGTGCTGTTGCAACAACGCACTGGCAATGATCGCAGGCACGATCAGCAAATGGCTGATATTGTTGCGATAATAGGTCATTAAAATCTTGTCGTGCTCTGGGAAGCGGATTAACGCCCCGAACTCATCAGCTTGGCGTTGCACTTTCTCTAAGCCAATCGCATGCTCGAGTAGCCCTTTGGCTTCGTCTGCGGGTAAGGTGACCAGCGGACTGTAGGGGGCTTGGCGCAACATCTGCAAATAGGCATTCATCTGCGCTAACACTTGTTGTTCAGACAGCACTTGTTTGTCGGCCGCCAATAAACAGGTGGCCAATAACGTGATGGAGTTGACCGCGGCACTTTGGTTGATCCGCTCCATCATCAGCTGCGCCAATTCAGCGACGGCAGGGTTTAACCACGTTGGTTTTTGTGGTTCCAGCGGGTCAATTAGGCTTTTCCAATCAGGATAACGTTGCTGCAAAAATTGATTAAGCGACAACGGCTCGCCAAAATTGACAAAGCCAAAGCCGTAATTTCGAAGGTTGGCCGCCGCTTTGACAATACCAAAGGCTGACTCTTTGGTTTTGGCAGACCCCTTGAGCTCACGTAAATACGTGCTTACTTCCATCACATGTTCATAACCAAGGTACACAGGTACTAAGGTGACTGGGCGGTCGATGCCGCGCAACATAGCTTGCATCGTCATCGCTAGCATCCCCGTTTTGGGCTGCAATAAACGCCCCGTGCGGCTGCGTCCACCTTCACTGTAATACTTGACCGCATAGCCCTTGCGAAACAATTGGCAGAGGTATTCACGAAACACAGCGGAGTACAATTTATTGCCGCTGAAACTGCGTCGAATGAAAAAGGCGCCACCACGACGGAATAGTTTGCCGATAGGCCAGAAATTTAAATTAATACCGGCAGCGATGTGCGGTGAAGCTAGACCTTGTTGATAAATGATGTAACTCAGCAGTAAATAATCCATATGACTGCGATGGCAGGGCAGATAGATAATTTCATGGCCACGTTGGGCAAGTTCACGGATTTGTTGGTTGTTGTTGACGTTGATGCCAGTGTAGAGCTTGGCAAACAACCAACGTAAAAAACGTTCACCGACCCGAATGGTCGATTCGCGTGCGTCCGCGGCAATTTCTTCGAGCAGTTTTAATGCTTCGGTTCTTGATTCGTGCAGACTGACTTGGCGGGTTTGTGCATCTTGTTCCATGGCCTGTTTGAGCGCGGGGGAGGCCAATAACGCGTTAAACAACGCTGAGCGATCCGGTTGTCGTGGGCCATTGGCTGCCAACTGCTGTCGATAAAAATGCACTCGTGCCATGCGCAACAATTTGTGGGCGGTCTCTTCATCAGCACCGAAGCGGTCAGCCATTTGCTTCACGTCAACAGGACGAGACAGTTGGACGAGCGTATGGCGACCGGAAATCAACACGATCATCAATTTGGATAGCCAGCTCGGTGCGGCTTGCTCGCCAATCATTGCTTTAACACTGGCTTCTTTACCTGGCGCTCGGCCCCAGTTGATGGCCACAGGCATCAGCTGTACTTGCAACGTGCTATCGGCCAGATGAGCGTGCAGCAGCTGTTGACCGTGCTCTAAGGCATTGCCATGACGGTGTTGTCCCCACAAAGGTGAAGGCTGATCCAAAAATAAGGTGCGTGGCAAACGCTGGCCATTCAATTCCACTTCATCGGCAGGATTAGGCAGATTCAGTTCATGGCAAACACGCTGTAAAGTGGCCAGATCAGATGCGGACGAAACTTTGGTAATATAGAAAAGTGGTTTTTCAAATGATAAACCCAACTCAGCCACAGGCTCAGCCGGAATAATCTTGTATTTGACCCAAGGTCTAAGCGGCCAGAACAACAAGCTGGCGAACAACTTCAAGCGCGAAAACATAAAGTACCTGCTCCAAAAACAGCCCTCTAGGATACCATGCTTTGAAAATGCCGCCAAATTGGTGGTTTTTTGCGTTTTTTTCGTGGTAGATCGCTTGGCAGTGCTGATATCACTGTATATACTCCCAGTATCCACTGTATAGGCATTCAGCATCATGCGTCCATTAACACCAAGACAAGCCGAGATTTTACAACTGGTTAAAGACTATCAAGCAGAGACCGGCATGCCACCGACGCGCGCCGAAATTTCAAAGCAGCTAGGCTTTAAATCAGCAAACGCAGCGGAAGAGCATTTAAAAGCGTTGGCGAAAAAGGGATTTATCGAGATGCTGCCAGGCACATCCCGAGGAATTCGACTGATTGAAGATGAGCAAGAGGATTCTGCTGCCAACGAACCTGAGATCAGTGGCTTGCCATTGATTGGTCGAGTAGCGGCTGGTCAACCGATTTTAGCCACACAGCATATTGAGCAGTATTATTCTTTAGACCCCAATTTATTTCACCCAAGTGCCGATTTCTTATTAAAAGTCAAAGGCATGAGTATGAAAGACATCGGGATTATGGATGGTGACCTACTGGCGGTTCACAAAACGACAGATGCTCGGCAAGGCGAAGTGATTGTGGCCCGGGTGGATGAAGAAGTGACGGTGAAACGGTTTCGTCGCGAAGGTCAGTTTGTCTATTTACATCCAGAAAATGATGAGTTTAATGTCATTAAAGTCGATCTCAGTCAGCAATATTTTGCTATTGAAGGCTTGGCGGTTGGAGTGATTCGCAATCAAACGTGGTAACACGTCAGCGGCCATGCCATCCGCTGTATGGCCGCTTCCTAAATTCGTTTTTTTTAGATTGTTCTCGATGTAAGCTGTGCCAAACCCAAACCCAAACCCAAACCCAAACCCAAACCCAAACCCAAACCCAAACCCAAACCCAAACCCAAACCCAAACCCGCACTCCGCTTGATCTGCGACAATTTGCAGCAGCCATCCATGCAAGATTTTTGATATGCTCGAGCATGTTTATTGTGGGGGTGTCTGATGCAACGTCTATGGTTGGTGGTAGTTCTAGTGCTAGCTGCGGTGGTCGCGGTGTTTAGCGTGCAGTTTTTTACGCAACAACAGCAGTTGTTGTCGGCCTATCAATTGCCCACTCCAAGGCAAATCAGCAGCTTTCGCTTAACCGATGCCGATAATCAATCGATTGGTCCTGAGCAGTTGAAGCAGCATTGGACCTTAGCCTTTGTGGGTTATACCTCATGCCCAGATATTTGCCCTATGACCATGGCGATGCTTTCTGGCAGTTACACCGAGCTGCAACAAGCCGCAGGGAACACGCCGGTGCAAATTTGGTTTGTCTCTGTCGATCCGCAACGCGATACGCCGGCGCAATTGCATTCCTACATGGAGTATTTTGCCAATCCTGCGATGCGTGGAATGACGGCAAATCATGACCAGCTGTTTCCGTTGGTCCGAGAGTTAGACATGATGTATGCGATTGCCACGGATACCACCGATGATTATCGAGTGGATCACAGCGCATCAATAGCGCTCATTGACCCGCAAGGCCGTCTGGTGGCGAGTTTTAAGCCTGAAACCGCCAAACAAGGAATGCCACCGCTGGTCGACAAGCACAAACTGCTGACGGATTTCACCACGCTGGTGCAAGGTGCTGCTCACTAGCAGCACTTAAAGCGTAGTTACTTCGGTGGCGACTTCACAAACACCCATGGTTGCGAGAACCAGTAAAAATAACCTTTGTGGGTCAAACTCGGCGCAGTGCAATTGTAGCGGTTATGTGCCAGCTGCAGCGGCATCGTCGCTTGAATACGAAACGTCGTCTGATCTAGCCATTGCAGTGGGATAGCTTTGCCATCGAAAAAGCAGTGCAGCGCTGATTTTTTGAAATCAGAGCTATCCACGGATAACTGCAGGACCGGTGGATTTGTCGTGCTGACGGGGTCGGCATGGCTGTAATCCGTCACGGGCAAGGCAAGAGTTTTTAATTTGGGTGCGAAGTGTTTTAACTGCGCAAACTGACTGGATGATGGATAACGCGGAATGCGGGTCATCGACACACCTGGACCAACAGCACCCGATTGTTGGCCAATACCAATAAAATCTAACTCTTTTAACAAGGCTTCCAACTCAGCGCTGAAATCGCCATACGGATAGGCCAACCAGCGCCGTTCCACGCCAAGTTGCGCTTTTAACTGGTCATGCGCCAACAAAATGTCAGTTTTAACCCGCTCGCGCCATTGCGCCAGTGTTTCTCCCTTGTTTGGGACCGCTAAGCGATGGTGATAGGAACTGTGATTGGCGATAATCACCCCTTCGTTGTGCATCGTTTTGATTTGTTGCCAGGTCAACACTGGGCCTTCCCGACGATCAATTAACGCAGGGCCTAAGAACATGGTGTATGGATAGCCAAATTCCCGCAGGATCGGGCGCGCGTTGTCATACACATTGGCAAAGCCATCATCAAAGGTAATGGCCACCCAATTCAAAGGCATGGCTTTTTGTTGTTGCAGATGCAACATGATCTGGTCCAAGCTGACGACTTGCATGCCTTGGTCTTTTAACAATTGCATCTGTTGCCGAAATTCTGTAGGCGTGACACTGGTGGTCTTGGGAGTGTTTGTCGCCACATGGTGATATTGTAAAATGATGGCGGCGTGGGCCGCAGAAACAAGCAGCTGTGGCAGGATGACCAGAGCCATCGCGATGAGGCGAAACAAGACACGCATAAACACTCCAGCAACAAAAAAAGCGGCCGCAGCCGCTTTTCAGAAAGCATCGATCAGTAGTACGAATGTTCACCACGTTGGTGTTCGGTGACATCGCGTACGCCATTTAATTCACCAGGGAAACGGTTTAACAATTCTTTTTCGATGCCTTCTTTTAAGGTCAGGTCGACTTGCGAACAACCATTGCAACCACCACCAAATTGTAAAATGGCGACGCCATCATTGGTCAGCTCCACGATGGAAACACGACCATTATGATTGGCCAGTTGCGGGTTGATTTCGGCATCAATCACATATTGCACGCGTTCTTTTAAAGGTGCGTTGTCTGAGACTTTACGAACCTTGGCATTGGGGGCTTTTAGAGTGAGCTGCGAGCCCATTTGGTCTGTGACGAAATCGATCTCCGCATCGACTAAAAACGGCTGGCTTTCCGCATCAACAACAGCTTCAAAGCCGTTAAATGGCAGACGCAGATCAGATTCTTCGAGGGAGTCCACTGGGCAATATGACACGCCACATTCGGCAGAAACAGTGCCAGGGTTTACGACGAACACTCGGATGTTGGTGCCAGCGGCTTGTTTTTCCAACAGTTTTACAAAATGCGCCTGAGCGGCTTCGGAAATACGGATCATCGGTAGTACCTGACTAAATTACTAGGTTAATCGCTATGATAACGCCGCAGGCGGCGATTGCCAAGCCGATAGCGTTATGCAATACCCTCGGGCGGAGGGGTAATCGCTAGGGTGAGTACTATGATGGAGGTGCATCCAGCGGCTTTCAATAGTCCAGCGATTTGATTACAAGTGCTGCCTGTGGTGATGACGTCGTCCACCAGCAACACACTGCGAGGCACAGCAGAGCCGTCTCGGCAAAATCGGTTGGTCTGCGCCCGTCGCATCAGCCCTGTCTGGCCGACTTGATGGCGATGGGTTGAATTTCGAAGACCATGCCACAGCGGCAATTGCAATTGCCTGGCGACGATGTTTGCTAGTTGTTGTGCCTGATTAAAGCCGCGGTGCCATTGACGCCAGCGCGTCATCGGTACATAACACACAGCATCGGCCTCAAGACCCAGTGCTGCCCAGTGCTGACAAGCGGCGGCAAATCGCTGGCATAAAGCCTCACCGGCAGCCAAGTCGCGTTGAAATTTCCATGCGACTATCCAACGTGACCATGGCAATTGATACCAGCTCAGACTCAACAAGCCGTCGATGTGTAGCTGTGGTAAACGGTGACCAATGCGACTGCGAGCTAATTGATCGTGCTGCAGCGACAAGCGTGGCAAAGCCGCGATACAATGGGCACAAAGTTGGTGGTCTTTAGCAGCCATAGGTTGCAGGCACCACAAACACAAGTTAGGTAATAGCCAGTTCAACAGGTGTTTCATCACACTTCCTTGTTAATGAAATGTTTAAATATGCATGAAGAACGACATTTCACCAAGCCAAGCTTGGTGTTTTTGCATGGTTGGGGTCTCAATCGTGCGATTTGGCCACAGGCCTTGCGGCAGGCCTTGGCGGACTGGGATGTACGCTACTTAGATTTGCCCGGCTTTGGCGAGCGTACTGTGGTGGATGCGCCGGAACAGCTAAGCGCATGGACCGATGCACTGCTGCAGGATATTCCGCGAGGAAGTATTGTCATTGGTTGGAGTTTAGGTGGCATGTTGGCGATTGATTTGGCCGACCGCTACCCAGAGCGGGTGAGGGCGTTGGGTCTGATAGCGAGCTCGCCGTGTTTCTTAGGCCATGACGACTGGCCAGGCATGAAAGCGTCGGTGATGAATCAATTTGCCAGTGCGTTAAAAGCCGATACCGCGTTGACCATTGATCGATTTTTGGCGATCCAAGCGATGGGTAGTATCACGGCTCGCCATGATGTGAAGTTATTGCGTGAGGCGGTGGCTAGTTTACCGGCGCCAAATTTGGCGGCCTTGCAAGGCGGGCTACGTATACTGCACGCGGTCGACCTTCGGCAGCGCTTGCCGCTGCTATCGCAGCCGGTGTTTGGTTGTTTTGGTCGCTTAGACACCTTGGTGCCTGTGGCGATGTTAGAACCACTGCAGCACCTTTGCCCTCAGGGGGCATTTCATGTAGTGGCAAAAGCGTCGCATGCGCCTTTTGTGTCCCACCCAGACGAATTTTCCAGTTGGTTGTTGTCTGAGCTCTCGACCCTCTGTAAAGAATAACGGTCAAAAAAACAGCGCAAGCGGCAAAGAATTGCCGCTTTGCTTGTGAATTGTTCCTAAATTGCTTATTCTTTGAACATTCAGGCTGCTGTTGGAGGTGCGTGATGGATGTTCAATCCAGTTTTTCTGCCGGTATGATGGGGTTGCGTCGTGCTAGCGAAGGCGTGACCGAGGCGACCGTGAACATCAATCGAGAAGCCGTCAATCAGCAACAGCTGCGTGATCAAGACGCCAGCGCCCGTGCAGATAGTGATGACCGCATTCAAGCCAAAGCGGCTAGTCCAACGCAAATCGATAATCTAGTTCAACTCACCCAAAACAAATTGCAAGCCGAGGCGAACGTCAAATCCATCCAAACGGCCGATGAAATGATGGGTACTTTGATTGATTTAAAGGTGTAGCTGCATGTCAGTGACCTCGGTTTATCCTAATGTCTCGCCGTACGTTGGTAATCCAGCGACCGACATGCTTAGGCGTGAAAACGCTCGGCGTGAGGTCATCGCGCCAGTTGCGCATACCGAGCAACAACCTGCAGGTCAAAGTGTGGTTGCGGAAGATAAGAGCCGCAACCAACCACAAACGCTGACTTATGACCTTGAGCTGAAAAACCGCGGTACTGAGTTGCGTCAAGCGATCGAGGGGCGACAGCAAGACCCGCAGCACAACGGCTCACAACAGGGTCAATCGGAGCAACAGTCATCACAACAACACAACCAGCAACAGGCCAGCGATCAACCATCGTCAGGTCAGCATGGGTTCCAGCAATCCAGCCAGCAACAAGCAGGTTCTGAGGGCTCGCCTGAACGTCGTGAGCGTGGGGCGACCGCGCAGCAACTTAGCGTGGACGAACTGGAGCAGTTAGAGTCATTGCAGCAGCGCGATGATGAAGTTCGTCAGCATGAACGAGCCCATGCTAGCGTTGGTGGGCAATATGCGGGCGCACCATCTTATGACTTGAAGCGCGGCCCCGATGGCGGCCAGTATGCGGTCGGTGGTGAAGTGCCAATTGATGTCAGTCCTATCGCAGACGACCCCGCGGCAACGATTCAAAAAATGCAGCAAGTGCGTCGTGCAGCACTCGCGCCGGCGGAACCTTCGGCAGCCGACCGCAGCATTGCGGCGCAAGCAGCGATGCAAGAAGCCGTAGCACGGCAGGAATTAGCAGCACAAGCCATTAAATCTCAAACCACACAGGGTTCCACTGATGAGGGGGTGGACAGTGCTGGCTCTTCAACGACAACCGCTAGCCCTAGCGCGTCGAATTCACTGAAGGGACGTGATTTTCGCGCATTAAACCAAGACGAGTTAATGCAACTTCGCACCCAAGTGATCCATCAGTTTTACCAAACTTCAACAGTGCCTGCTGAGAGGCCGCTGCGTTTAACCGCCTAACTGCGCGCCTGACCTATACGAGCATCTGCAAGGCACAAGAGTTTATACCTGCGCGCAGCGCACCATTTTCATCGAGCCGTGTGACAACAAAAAGCCACCTTGCGGTGGCTTTGTGCTAGCGATGTCAAAACCGCAGCAACGCTGCGCCTGACACTGTTATTTCTTCATCTTGGCAAACGCAGCAGCAAAGGCATTGCCCATCGCCGCATTGCCGTTATCCACTGGTTTTGCGGCCTTTTGTTGAGCGGCAGGCGCGCCGCCGCTGCGACGTGGCGCGTCATTGCCGCGGCTGGCGCTTGCTGCGCCTTTGGCTTGTGGCTGTTCGTCCATCCGCATGGTCAGGGCAATGCGTTTACGCTCAACGTCGACTTCTAACACTTTGACTTTGACGATGTCGCCGGCTTTGACCACTGTGTGTGGGTCGCTGACAAACTTGTCGGTCAGCGATGAAATATGCACTAAACCGTCTTGGTGTACGCCGATATCCACGAAGGCGCCAAAGTTAGTCACGTTCGTGACCACACCTTCCAGCAACATACCCACTTGCAGGTCTTTTAATGTCTCAACGCCATCTTTGAACTGCGCCATTTTGAATTCAGGGCGCGGGTCGCGGCCCGGCTTATCAAGCTCTTTTAAAATGTCTGTGATGGTTGGCACACCAAATTGCTCATCGGCAAACTCGGCTGGATTGATTGATTTTAAGAAGCTGCTGTTGCCAATCACGTCAGACACCGGTTTTTGGTGTTTGGCCAAAATGCGCTCGACTAATGGGTAGGCTTCAGGGTGCACCGCGGAAGCGTCCAGCGGGTTGGCACCTTGGTTAATCCGCAAGAAACCCGCGGCTTGTTCAAAAGCTTTCGGCCCTAAACGTGGCACTTTTAACAGGTCACGGCGCTGCATAAAGCGGCCGTTACCATCACGGTAGGTGACAATGTTTTGCGCCAAGGTCTTGTTTAAACCGGCCACGCGGGCCAGCAACGCTACTGAGGCGGTGTTTAAATCCACACCGACGGCGTTAACGCAGTCTTCGACTACCGCATCCAGTGATTTGGTCAGCAGGCTTTGGTTCACGTCGTGCTGATACTGGCCAACACCGATGGCTTTGGGTTCGATTTTTACCAGTTCTGCCAGCGGGTCTTGCAAGCGGCGGCCGATCGATACGGCGCCACGCAGCGACACGTCCAAATCAGGGAATTCATTGGCGGCCAACTCTGAGGCGGAATACACCGATGCACCGGCTTCGGAGACCACCACTTTGCTGATGTTAAGTTCAGGCACCAGTTTAATCACGTCACCCGCTAGCTTGTCGGTTTCGCGCGATGCGGTGCCGTTGCCGATGGCGATTAACTGGACTTTGAATTGCTTGCAGTAAGCGGCGAGCACTTTGACGGACTTGTCCCACAAGTTTTGTGGCGCATGCGGGAAAATAGTAGTGTTGGCCACCAGCTTGCCGGTCTCATGGACCACCACCACTTTGACGCCGGTACGAAGGCCAGGGTCCAGGCCCAGCGTGGCGCGCATGCCGGCAGGAGCAGCCATCAACAAGTCTTTTAAGTTTCTAGCAAATACCGCAATTGCTTCTTCTTCGGCTTTTTCACGGAGTTCACCGAGTAAGTCGTTTTCCAGCTGCAAGTGCAGTTTTACTTTCCAAGTCCATTGCACCACAGTGCGCATAAAGGCATCACCGGCACGTCCGGTAAAGCGCAAATCAAAATGGCTGGCGATGGTTTGCTCGCACGCAGCGTGTGCAGTGGTTTCGTCGGCGTCTGGCACTAATTGCAGGTTTAAAAAACCTTCATTACGGCCACGGAACATCGCGAGCGCGCGGTGCGATGGCACACTACGCCACAGCTCGTTGTGTTCGAAATAATCACGAAACTTTGCGCCTTCGGTTTCTTTGCCAGCAACCACTGTGCTTTTTAAGACCGCATGCTGCGCCAAGTGGCGACGTAATTTCGCCAATAAATTCGCATCTTCGGCAAAGCGTTCCATCAGAATGTATTTGGCACCGTCGAGCACCGCTTTGACGTCGGCAAACCCAGCATCTGCGTTGAGAAAGGACTGCGCCTGTTGTTCTGGCACTAAATCTGCGTCAGCCAATAACTGCTCGGCTAGTGGCAACAAACCGGCTTCGATGGCGATTTGGCCTTTGGTGCGGCGTTTGGCTTTGTAGGGGCCGTATAAGTCTTCGAGGCGGGTTTTGTTGTCGGCGGCGAGGATGTCTTTTTCCAGGTCGCTGGTTAACTTGCCTTGCTCGGCGATGGTTTTTAAGATGACTTGGCGACGATCTTCCAATTCGCGCAGGTAGGTCAGGCGCTGCTCTAAGGTACGTAGCTGTGTATCGTCCAAGCCGCCGGTGACTTCTTTACGGTAACGGGCAATAAAGGGTACGGTGGCGCCTTCATCGAGCAAGCCGACCGCGGCTGTAACTTGATCGGGACGAGCAGCAATTTCTGCAGCAATCTGTTTAATAATCATCGACATAACTAGATAAATCCTTGCGCGGCCAACGGGCCTGTTCGAAAAGCTGGCCGCTATTGTCGTACGATAGGCTAAAAAAATCCACAATGGGCTGACAGACGTGAGCTGAGTTGGTATAACGCGGCGATAAACCCGACCAAAGCGTGAGTGTAGAGGATGGTCACAGCATGAAACGAGTGCCAGGAAAAACCAAATTAGTCACCCGCGATGGCTATAACAAACTCAAAGCAGAACATGATGAACTCTGGTTTAAAAAACGGCCCGAAGTGACAAAAATCGTATCGTGGGCGGCCAGTTTAGGCGATCGAAGCGAGAACGCGGACTATACCTACAATAAGCGTTTGCTTCGACAAATAGATAGCAGAATCAGATATTTACGTAAGCGTTTAGAAGATCTGCAAATCGTTGATTATTCGCCGCAGCAAGACGGTAAAGTATTCTTCGGGGCATGGGTTGCCATTGAAGATGAGGAAGGCGAGGAGCTGCAGTTTCGGATTGTCGGCCCGGACGAAATCTATGGCGAAGACGGCTATATCTCCATTGATGCACCTATGGCTCGTGCTCTGCTGAAAAAAGCGGTGGATGATGAGGTTGTGGTACAAACGCCGAGCGGCGAAAAACGTTGGTATGTCACAGCGATTTCTTACCAACTCCCTGCAAAATAGCGCTGTTCAAGCATTCATCTGCTAGTCAGTGTAACCGCACCATGCTGGCCATGACTTTTCAGGAGGGACTTACAAGATGAAGTATGCGTGGCTGTTTATAACGTTGGTTTCAATGCCTAGTTGGGCGGATGAAGATGATTACCAACAATGTTTACAACGTTATTTACCGCAGGTCGAGCTGGATATCGCGGCTGTGATGGTGCGGCAAAAATGCAGTGGGTTGTATCACGGCGGTATTATGTTGCCGCGTGAAGAAGCCCGTTTGCAGTGTCAGTTAGATACAGCGTCGTCTGCGAAAACTGAGGTTGCTTTTGAAATGTTGATGGATACGTGCGATGAAGAACATAGCTTTCAGAACTCAAAAAACTAGATAAAACAATAAGATAAAATTATTTTGAAAATATTTTTGCGCTGTCATCTACGTGTCACAAAAATTTGCTAGGGGTTTGCAAGTTGATCTGGCTATAGTCAGTTCATCCCCCAGATGAATAGGACACTGCCATGAAAAAAATTATCAGTTTGTTAGCCTTTTCTGTTGTCATCGTGTGCAGCGGTTGTGCTACTTCGCCGGTGGCGTATCAAGTGGATTACCAAAAAGCGACCGAGACGGAACAACAAGCACGTAAATTTGATGCGATCGGTGATGTGGTGTGGGTCAATCCACCGCTGAAGAAGCATCAAAAATAACATCTCGTGTTGGCCGATTAAGTTACACCTTGTAACAACCAAACCCGCTGCGATCGAACATCGTGGCGGGTTTTTCGTTTATAGTGCTTTAAAAGACGTTTTCTGATCACGGAGTGAGCCGATGCAATCTCAAGAAACCACCAAAATTTTAGTTGTCGATGATGACATGCGATTACGCGCCTTGCTGGAACGTTACCTGGTTGAACAAGGCTTTATCGTTCGAAGCGCAGCGAATTTTGAGCAAATGAACCGCTTGATGGAGCGTGAAAACTATCATTTGTTGGTGCTTGATTTGATGTTGCCCGGTGAAGACGGTTTGTCGATTTGTCGGCGCTTGCGTCAGCAAGAAAATGAAGTGCCGATCATTATGTTAACAGCCAAGGGTGATGAAGTAGACCGGATCATCGGCTTGGAAATGGGCGCAGACGATTACTTACCCAAACCCTTTAATCCGCGTGAATTATTGGCGCGCATTCGTGCCGTATTACGGCGCAAAGCCAAAGAATTGCCAGGTGCTCCAGCCCAAGAAGAAACCTTGGTGAAGTTCGGACCCTTTAGTTTTAACCTAGCCACCCGCGAAATGCGCAAAGGCGATGAATTGATGCCGTTGACAAGCGGTGAGTTTGCCGTGCTTAAAGTGCTGGTGAACCATGCGCGTGAACCTTTATCGCGCGATAAATTGATGAACATGGCGCGTGGTCGTGATTATTCGGCGATGGAACGGTCGATTGATGTGCAAGTGTCACGGTTGCGTCGCATGATTGAAGACGATCCTGCGAACCCACGTTACATTCAAACCGTTTGGGGATTGGGCTATGTGTTTGTGCCGGATGGATCTGCGACTTAATGGCGTTGTTACCTCGTAGTGCGTTTGGCAAAACGGTCTTCTTGATAGGCTTTTTATTGCTGATCAACCAGTTAGTGTCGTACTTTTTAGTCGCTGTTTACGTGATCCAGCCCAGTTTTCAACAGATTAACCATCTGATTGCCAAGCAAATCAAGGTGGTGTTCATTGATATCGGCGAGCCAGGTGATCGGCTGCCGGCGGAGTTGATCGTCAAGTTTCGTGAAGCGACTGGCATCGAAGTGTACAACGAGGCGCAGGCCTTATCAAACGGCTTGGATCAAGCCACCTACTACCCGTATTTTTCGAATCAGATGTCGCATGAGCTAGGTGGGCACGCCGAAGTTCGGATTGAACAAGACAATCTATTTGCCTTTTGGGTGCGACCGCCGCAGGCGCCGCAGTTTTGGATTAAAGTGCCGCTGACAGGCCTCAATGAAACTGATTTTTCCCCGCTGCAAATTTATATTCTGTTGATTGGTTTCTTGAGTGTGGCCGGTGGTTGGTGGTTCGCTCGGCAGTTAAACCGACCGTTGCAAAGCCTGCAGCAAGCCGCACTGAAGGTGGGGCGTGGCGATACCCCAGACCCTCTACCGGAAGAAGGTTCCACCGAGATCATTGCGGTGACTCGTGCCTTTAACCACATGGCCAATGGTATTCGACAACTGGAAAAAGATCGCGCCTTGTTGATGGCGGGGGTGTCGCATGACTTGCGCACGCCACTGACACGGATCCGACTGGCCAGCGAAATGATGGCGGAGCAAGACAGCTGGATCCGAGACGGTATCGCCAATGATATTGATGATATGAATGCAATTATCGACCAGTTCATTGATTACATCCGTCATCATAAAGATGAGGACTTGGCCAAGATTGATATCAATGAACTGGTACAAGAACAAGTCAGTGCTGATCGCGTGCAGCAGCGTGATATGCAAACCTATTTGGCAGCACGTTTGCCGCTGGTTCCGGTGCGTTTAATCGCCATTAAGCGGGTGCTGGCCAACTTGATTCAGAATGCTATCAAGTATTCCGATGGCGCCATCGAGATCCGCACGGGCTTTGATAAAGTCAGCCAACGGGTGTATTTGGAAGTTCGTGATCACGGGCCTGGCATCCCCCAAGAGCAAATGGCGCGGATGTTTGAGCCGTTTACCCAAGGCGATACCGCCCGGGGTAGCGCAGGTTCAGGTCTTGGCTTGGCGATCATCAAGAAAATCGTGGATATGCATGAAGGTGAAGTTACCTTGCACAATCATCCGCAAGGTGGGTTAGTCGCCACCGTGTTGTTGCCGATCCAACGGCGTAAAAGCTCGAAGTCCTAAGCGGTGTTCACGACGATGTCGTCGCCAAGGTTGATGTTTCTAAAGAGATAAAAAAAGGCCGCATAGCGGCCTTTTTGTCATCCAGCAACTTAGGCTTTCGGGCCTGCGTTGCGGATAGCGTCTGATACGTCGTATTTCTTGAAGTTATTGGCGAATTCAGCGGCTAACTTCGCGGCATATTGGTCATACGCTGCTTGGTCTGCCCACGTGTTGCGTGGGTTCAACAGCGTGCTATCCACACCTGGAATAGCCACTGGCACGTCCAAGTTCAGTTGTGGCAAGTGCACGGTTTCAACGTTTGCTAACTCACCAGACACGATGGCATCGATGATGGCGCGTGTGGTTGGGATATCAAAACGTTGACCAACACCGTGTGGACCGCCGGTCCAGCCTGTGTTGACCAGGTACACTTTTGAATTGAATTCACGGACGCGTTTGATCAGCAATTCTGCGTACACGCCGGCTGGACGTGGGAAGAATGGTGCGCCGAAACAGGTCGAGAATGTCGATTCAATCGCCGACGTAGAACCGATTTCGGTTGAGCCAACTTTCGCGGTGTAACCTGACAGGAAGTGGTATGCCGCAGCTTCTTCTGACAGCACGGACACTGGTGGCAATACGCCAGACACGTCACAGGTCAGGAACACGACAGCGCGTGGCTCACCAGCGCGGTTTGCTTCAACACGTTTTTCAACGTGCGCTAATGGGTAAGCGGCGCGGCTGTTTTGCGTCAGGCTGCCATCTTTGTAATCTGGCGTGCGGTTGTCGTCCAACACCACGTTTTCTAAGATGGTACCAAAACGGATCGCATCCCAAATCACCGGTTCGTTTTTCTTCGACAGGTCGATACATTTGGCGTAGCAACCGCCTTCGATGTTAAACACGCTGCCTGGTGCCCAACCGTGCTCGTCGTCACCGATTAAGAAGCGTTTTGGATCGGCTGACAGCGTCGTTTTACCAGTGCCTGACAGACCGAAGAACAACGTGACGTCGCCTGCTTCACCAACGTTGGCCGAGCAGTGCATTGGCAATACGCCTTTGGCTGGCAACAGGAAGTTCTGTACAGAGAACATGGCTTTTTTCATTTCGCCAGCGTAACGCATGCCTGCTAACAGCACTTTACGTTGGGCGAAGTTGATCATCACAGTACCGTCTGAGTTGGTGCCATCGCGTTGCGGATCGCAGACGAAACCTGGCACGTTCAGGATTTGCCATTGGTCTTTGTTTGAGACGTTCCACTGCGCTGGTTTGATGAACAGGTTGCGGGCAAACACGTGTTGCCATGCAGTTTCAGTGGTTACAACCACTGGGATGTAATGCTCTGGGTCAGCACCGACTTCTAAGTGAGACACAAAATGCTCACGGTCAGAAATGAAGTTTGCAGCTTTATCCCACAACGCGTTGAACACATGCTCAGAGATCGGCTGGTTGACGTTGCCCCACTGAATGTCGTTTTCTGTGCTCGCTTCTTTAACGATGAAACGATCTTTAGGCGAACGACCTGTGCGTTGACCCGTTTTAACCACTAAAGCGCCGTTATCGGCGAGCACACCTTCTCCGCGACGGATAGCATGTTCAACCAGATCGGCAACTGGTAAATCAACGTGACGAATTGTTTGGGTGGTCATGAGCGACGACTCCTCAGGGTACAGACTGTAGGGTTGGGTAATTTCTGACTATTGTACCGTAAGTTGTCAGGAAGGGCGACAAAATTTTATTCCGAAACATACGGAATAATTCAAATATGCAAATAAATAACTTAAAAATGAATATATATGCGGTTAAAGGCCATTTTATAGCCAGTTTAGTACTGAAAATAAATAAAATTGAGGTGTCGGGTTACAGGTTGGGTTTCAGAACGAAAGGTACAAAAAAAAGACCGCCCGAAGGCGGTCTTTTCAATCTAACGATGATTACGCTTTGATTTTACGGCGTAACAGAGCCAGAGGTAACAGCATCAGCGCTAACAGACCACCAGCACCACCAGAAGATTTCGGTGCTGCAGCGACTGTTAAGGTTGTAGATGCAGTCGCTGACAGGTTGGCTGAGTCAGTCACTGTCACAGTGATTGATTGTGAACCAACGTCAGAACCAGTGACCGCACGTGTGGTCACGATAGCACCATCTTTGTAAGTGAACAGGCTTGGTGACACTGTTACTGACTTGGTGGTTGCGCCAGATTCTAAGATCTTCACGTTGGCAGTCGCCACTGTGACACCTGCGCCGTCACCTTCAGTTAAGGTTGCACCTGAACCTTGCAGCGATACGGTTGGTTTCGCGTCAGCAACGTTGTTCACATTCACTGTGATACGTGCCACGTCAGAATCCATACCTTTACTGTTCACAGCCACAACGTCCAGCGTGATAGTGTTGACGTTCGATTCGAAGTCCAGATCGCTGGCGACAACGATACGACCATCTTTCTCAACTTTCACTTTGTTTGAAGACGCGCCCGAGGTGATAAATTCAGTCACTTGAGCTGCGTAGTCAACGTCAACGGCCAGTTGACCGATAGTGGTACCAACCGCAGTGTTTTCATTGACGGCGAAAGTACGGTCAGCAGTGATCACTGGACGACCTGCCGCTTGTGACAGATCCGCAGTGAAAATGGCATCACCAGAATCTGACATCACTACTAAACCTTTACCTACTTTGTCAGCAGGCAGGTTCAGCACAGCTTCTGCGCCTGGAGCCAGTTTAGTCACATCAGCTTCGCCTGACTTGAATACTGCATCTGGAGCAGGTTGCAGTTTCGCGGTCGCAACAACCACGTCATCGGCGTTGTTGGTCGCTGGGTTGTAACCTAAGGCATAACCATCGTTAATGGCGAAGGCGCGAACACCAATGGTGTTGCCCAGCTGAGCACCTGTTAAACCAATGCGTTCGAAACAGCTGCTCAACGTGACGTTACGTTGACCGGTCGCGTGGAACAAGTTGCTTGAGAAACCGCTTAATGTGCCGTATGGCACAGTGAACGTCACCATCAAGCCTGGTGGGTTGGTGCTGTTCAAACGGCTGAACAACAGGCTCATCGCCGTGAAGTCATAAGTACCGTTATTGTCGATGTCCAAGTCAAAACCGACGTTAGCTTGTAACAGGTGAGTTAGACCGTTTTCCAGCGTCAGTGATGGTAACAACAAGTAGCCTGAGCTACAGGTCGTGGTTGGAACTTGCAATACGTCCAGTGACACAGCGCGGATGTCTTGAGCGACAGCTTTCTTCGGTGAAGTGGCAACCAGTTGTGTTGTAAACGGTTGTGCTTCAACGGCACCGTTGTTCTTAACGATGATTTCTGATTTGCCTTTGCTGTTCACACGGTTCGATACCGCAAACTCAGCGCGAGCTTGTGGGATCACGTGGTACACCAAGTGCAGATCGTAATCACCTTGAACGGCTGGATCATCAAACACCAAGGCACCGTCGTATTCGACTTTGGTCAGCGCGGCATCTTTGCTGGTGGTTGGGGTGGTGTTTTGTAAGCCAAACGCTGGCACTTTGGTTGGGTCAATGGTGACGCTCACATCAAAAGTGATGGTTTGGTTTGCAGGTACTTTCACCGATGCTGGAATGTTCCACTTCAGAGCACCTGTTGCAGTGTCATCAGCGAAACGGTCTTTGATGCGCAGGTTGTATGTGCGCTCAGTTGCGGTGAAGTTTTTCAGGGTAACTTTCTTCGTCAGCGTCGTGGTTTTCGTCATACCAACTAAACCAAACGACAGCGCTGCTTGTTTGGTATCGAAAGTTGCATCTTCAACCCAAGCTGCTACTGGCAGTGCCGCTGCTTTTTCCACATCCACTAAACCGGCACCGATCGCAGAGATTGGTGCCAACTTGGCTTGTGGATGCGCTTTAGGCAAGTCATACACTTCTGGGTTGGCCGCGTTCATAATGGTGGCTTTGATTTCAAAGGCATTACGAGTTGGCAAGGCGTGACGTAGTGACGCCACTGCACCGGCTGTTAATGGGCCAGAGAACGAAGTACCCGAGTTAAGAACGTACTCAGTACCAGAGCCTACTTTAGCCATCAGGATGTTGGTGCCTGGTGCAGTGATTTCAGGTTTTAACAAACCGTCCATCGCTGGGCCGCGTGAGGTAAATGTTGCGATACCACCGGCGGTAGCAATTTCTGATGATTTAATGGCATAAGCCACTGTACCTGCAGCAATCGCTTTTTTGATTTCAGCGCCATCTTCTAAAGAAATACCCACGGATGGGATTTTCACCGCTGGATCAGAGCCACCTGGTGCTGCTGGGCCTGCACCTGCGGCGTTGTTAACGATGATGACGAATTTTGCACCGGCGTTTTGCGCGTTTAATACCTTGGCTGTGAAGTTACAGGTACCACGGTCGATCAACACCGCCTTGTCTTTCAGTGAATCGGCAGCAAACGGGTCACAACCTAAGGCATTGGTAGAGACATAGGTCAATGGCGCGGTCGCGTCTGTGAATTCAAACACTGAGCTTGGGTTAAAGCTTGAGGCTGACATCGTGATCGCTTTGCCAGCGATGGTATTTTTCTCAAATACACCGGTTTTGCCAGCAGGGTGTGTCATCGCGCCAACAGATAACGCGTTTGGCGTTGTCGATGGACCACCAACACGGAATGGGTTCGGGCCGTCATTACCGGCAGAGATCACCATGTTCACGCCCAGCTTCACTGCGCGCTGAATTAAGAATTGGGTACCAGATAATGTCGCGGTACGACCGAATTGGCCACCCAGTGACATGTTGATGACGTTTACACGGTCTGCGATATCACCATCTTTGTTTGGGTCCATCGCCGCTTCTAAAGCGCCGATTTGCGCAGCACCAGGACAAGTGCCTGCACAAACTGTATAAGCGTAAAGCTCAGCTTCTGGTGCTGTAGCCAATACAGATGAAGCAACTTGAGTACCATGGCCGCCGCTGGTAGGGTCAATTGGGTTTGAATCGTTATTTAGGTAGTCATAGCCACCCAACACTTTGCCTTGTGGCCATGTTGGAGCAACTTTTTGATCTTGCGCATTATAAGCTGCAACTGTACCTGCACCGCCGATGGCTTTGTGCGTGTAGTCAACACCGGTATCCAATATCGCAACGCGTTGGCCTTTACCTGACGCCGTGCCTGCTACGATACCGGCTTTGGCTTTCATGTACTCAACGCTTTGCACTAAAGTTGGTTTTGAATCGTAGACTGGTAACACTTGCGCGACGTCTGGGTTTTGCGCAATGGCAGCCAGCGCTTCGTCAGAGGCTTGGACCACTAAACCTGCCGCCAAGTTTTGCGTACGTTGCAATACTTGCACGTTACGATCTAAAGCATACAGCTCAGCTTCAATCGTTTGTTGTGTTTGCTCAATCGAAGCGGCTTGGCTTTGCAGAGACGCTTGGTTTGCACCATCCAGCGCCATTTCAGAAATGGACGCTTGTTTGAACACCACGTAATACGACGATGGTTTCGCAACTTCACCATCATCTTGCACGCTATATTGTTGGTTTAACAGTTCGGCAGGGATCAGGTCCGCCAATTCTGGCGAGCCCATTTTGTATTGTTCTAGGGTAGCCGCGGACAAACTGCCGCTGACAGCAAGACCGACCGCGGTCGCGATCAAGGTTTTATTGAGTTGTTTCACTTGTGTTCCCTCCTGAAGTGAGCCTTCAGTATTTTTAGTTGCATCGTGTGATGTACAGATATGGCGGGTTACGCGCTCGTTCATCAACAGATGAGCGATACCATAACAAATATGCAAAAAACACGCTTTTGCGACCAACAGCCGCAGAAAACTTACCAATGCGTTTTTTACATCCAAAACCATACTATGTAATTGATGCGTTGCTTGCAATGGTCAAAAAAATGTATCTATTAAATTAACAAACCCTGATTTATGCTGGGGTCTTGAGCAGTTTTGTTAGTAATGCCTGTGAGGGGATGTAACAAAAGAACCATTCATTCCCGAACAAATCTCGGTAACCTTTAGTTACTTATGATAACAAGTTGTGGTATTTCAGCGGCTTGAGCGCGGCGGAGGTTGTACAGAAATGTTGACTGAAAGCACGACTCAGTCCGATGTACTGAGTCGTTACAAGATATAACTTAAATGGAGGCTTTGATGCGTTGCAGCTGCGGGGCATCAAAGTGATAGGACGTATTGCAGTATTCACAAGAAATATCTAGAGCGCCATCGGCAATATGCTCGTCGATTACGCTGGTTCCTAACGAAATAATCGCCGCTTCACACTTCTCTTTTGAGCAACCACAGACAAACTGCACCGCTTGTGCTGGATATAGCTCAACCACTTCTTGATGGAACAACCGGTATAAGGTTTCTTCAATTGGCAGTTGCAATAACTCGTCGCTGGTTAAAGTATCGGTGAGCGCCACCACATGGCTAAAGTCTTCACGGGCTTTTTGCGGGTCGACGGGCAGTACTTGCACCAGCATACCGGCAGCGAGACTGCGCTCACTGCCAAGGTCAGTATGCATATAAAGGCGAGTGGGTAACTGCTCAGATTGTTGGAAGTAGGCTTCCAGCGTCGTGGTCAGGCTGTCACCTTCCAGTGGGATAATCCCTTGATAGCGCTCACCTTGGTCTGGAGTAATGGTCACCAGCAAATACCCTTGTTGACCAATCAGCTCGCGAAAACTGGTGCCGGTGATTTCTTTTTGCAAGCGCACCACACCACGAAACTCTTGGCGATGGTTGCCATTGACCGAGGCAAAACGCACTGGGCCATCGCCTTGCAAATTGACCGAAATGCTACCTTCGAATTTCAAGGTGGCGGTTAATAAGCTGGTGGCGACGACTAATTCGGCAAGTAATTGTTTAACAGGCAGCGGATAGTCGTGGTTCTGCAACATCTGCTCTAAGCTAGTGTTCACTTTAACGACTTCGCCACGCACATCCAATTCGCGGAAAATAAAACGGACCAGCTGGTCATTCTGGCTCATGGGCACCTCAATTCTGGGACTTTAATAACAGCAATTGCCGCCGCATTTTTTTATCCGGTTTTGTGTCCGGATGGGGCGCATGCAACAAGTTTAACTTACGAAGCTCAGCACGCTCTAAACGCTCTTTGACGCTGTCTTCGGTTTCTTCATACAGGGTTTGGGCAATGGGCGCCGCCTGCCGTTGTTCAGATAATCCCTTAATAATGACGATTTTTTCGTCAGAACCTTGGGTGACACGCACAGTTGCACCAATTTCTACAAGTTTACTGGCTTTGACTCGTTGCCCATTGTACTGAACTTTTCCACCTTCGATCATGTCTTTAGCTAAGGAACGTGTTTTGTAAAACCGGCACGCCCAGAGCCATTTATCTAATCGTAATGAAAGTGCGGTATGCTCAGCACTTGTAGGGGTTGCATCTTTCATAGAGTCCCTCCAAATTTGTGCGCGACATTAGCATAAAAGCGCGGTAGGCTCCACCAAGCACCGCGGCGCGGTGGCGATTACCAGTGGTGCGACAATGTTAGGAAATGGTAAAAAAACGAGATTGCTGCCTTGTTGTGGCACCCTCAACTGAGTAAGATGAAATTAATCAGCAAAAAAGAACTAGAACAATGAATTGGCGCCAGTGGTCTCAACGCGATTGGAAAGCTGAATTTGATCAGCTTTATCAACAACTTCCCGTCTCTCTGCTCAATAAAGCCTTTGCTTTGTTGTTGGTTGTTTTTTTGGCATGGCAAGCCAGTCAACTGACCTGGTTAGTGGTGCCTGCGCCAGTTACAACACCAAGCGCAGTGTCGACAACGACAGTATCGACAGCCAATCCAGCAGCCAGTCAGCACATCGAACAAATCGTAGCGGCACAGTTATTTGGTAAGTACCAGGAAAAAGCCAAAGCGCCTGTGGTGCAAGCCGTGACAACGGATGCGCCAAAAACCAACTTGAATTTAAAACTGACCGGTGTCGTGTCAACCAGCAAAGATCACCCTGAACAAGGGGCTGCGGTTATTGAAAACAACGGGGTCGAGTTGGCGTATGCGGTGGACGAACAAATTGAAGGCTCGCCGGCCGTGCTCAAACAAGTGCTTGATGATCGGGTGATTATCTCCGTCAATGGCCGGATGGAAACCCTGATGTTAGACGGCGTGGAATACCAACGGTTAAGTGCGGCCAATGCGCCGATTCAAGAAGGTCAGGTGCAAGAGTTTGTGCCTGACGCCAGCGCCCAAGTCGAACAAGTCGGCCCTGAGCCTGTGCCGGATATTCGGCGTGAAGTGATGGACCAACCGACCAAGTTATTTGATTACATCAATATTTCGCCGCGTAACCGCAATGGTCAAATGTATGGTTATGCGTTAACCCCCAAACGTGAGCCGGAGATCTTCAACCGGTTCGGTTTGAAACCTAATGATGTGGCAATTGAGATCAATGGAGTGCGCCTAAACGATATGCAGGCGGCTTATGGTGTCATTGCTGAACTTCGCGACGCCTCCCAAGCCACCATCAAAGTTGAACGAGATGGTGAGATCCGGGACGTCGTGATCAATTTGTCGCAATAAGAATTCTGAATGAGCGGTTTAACTCCAATGACTAAAAGCTTCCGTATTCGCCCAACTTTCGGCCGCTGGCTCGGCTTAGGTGCCCTCGCGTTGTTAAGTTTTTTCAGTAACGCGGTGGAATATCAACCGAATTTCAAAGGCACTGAAATTACCGAATTTATTGATATTGTCGGTAAAAACTTAAACAAAACCATCATTGTTGACCCGCAAGTGCGGGGCCGCATCAACGTGCGTAGTTACGAGATGCTCAATGAGCAGCAGTACTACCAATTTTTCTTAAACGTCCTGGAAGTGTATGACTTCTCGGTCGTCGAAATGAAAAGCGGCGTGTTAAAAGTCATGCGGCAAAAAGACGCCAAAATGTCGAATATTCCGGTGGTAGGCGACAAAAACTCCGGCTTAGGTGATGAGATGGTCACCCGCGTGGTGCAGGTTAAGAACGTCTCGGTGCGCGAGCTAGCGCCATTGTTACGCCAGTTTACCGACCAAGCCGGTGGTGGTCATGTGGTGAACTACGACCCATCCAACGTCATTATGATGACCGGCCAAGCCGAGGTGGTGAATCGTTTAGTCGACATCATCCAACGCGTCGATAAAGCCGGTAACCAAGATTTAGATATTATCCGTTTAAGTTATGCGTCTGCCGGTGAGGTGGTGCGCATTTTGGATAGCATCTATAAAAAACAGGGCCAAAATGAACAGCCCGAGTTTTTGATCCCGAAATTTGTTGCCGACGAACGCACCAATGCAGTGATTGTGTCTGGTGAGTTGCAAGCGCGCCAACGCGTGACGGAAATCGTCAAACGCTTAGATGCGGAGCAACAATCGCAAGGCAACACCCGGGTATATTACCTGAAATACGCCAAAGCCGAAGACTTGGTGAAAGTGTTGCAAGGCGTCAGTAACTCGATGGTTGCTGCGGCGCAAGGTCAAGCCAACGCCAACACTGCAGCGCCAACGGGCGGCAGCAGTGGTCGTAATCGCGATATCAGCATTGAAGCGCATACTGAAAGTAACTCGATAATTATCACGGCGCAGCCCGATATGCTGCGCAGCTTAGAAGACGTGATCCGCCAAGTGGATATTCGTCGCGCCCAAGTGTTGGTGGAAGCCATTATTGTGGAAGTGGGTGAAACGTCCGGTATTAACTTAGGCGTGCAAATTGGCTCCGCAGACGGCGGCATGACGCAATTTAGCAACTCAGGTGTGCCGATCTCGACCATCGCCGGTGGTGCTGCTGCTGCACAACGGACGACAAAAGGCACCATTACCAAAACGACAAGCGAAACTGGGGTTATCACGGAAAACATCACGCCAGACCAACCAGCCGATTACACCAAGCTCGGTGAAGCGCTCAAAGGCGTCAATGGTGCCTTGTTAGGCGTGGTGAAAAACGACTGGGGTGCAATAGTCCAAGCGGTGAAAGCCGACACCGACTCGAATATTCTGGCAACGCCACATTTAACCACCTTGGATAACCAAGAATCGTTCTTTATCGTCGGTGAAGAAGTTCCGGTCAATACCACCACCACGCCAGGTCAAGGTGGAACTCAGCCTTTTACCACCAAAGACCGCAAAGAAGTTGGTATCAAACTAAAAGTCACGCCTCAAATTAACGAAGGCAACGCGGTACGGTTAACCATCGAACAAGAGGTGTCTAGCCGTGCAGGAGCGATTGAAGGTGATTTGATTATCGCCAAACGCCAAATTAAAACCACGGTGATGGCCGATGATGGCGCGACCGTGGTACTCGGCGGTTTGATTGACGAAGATGTGCAACAAAGCGAATCGAAAGTGCCATTGTTGGGGGATATTCCGGTGCTTGGGCATTTATTCCGCAGCACCAACTCCAGCAAGAAAAAACGCAACCTGATGGTCTTTATTAAACCAACTATCATGCGTGACGGTGGTGTGATGAACGAAGTCAGCCAGCGCAAATACAACTACATGCGTGCTGAGCAACTGAATAAAACAGACAATGGCGTGAGTCTGATGCCAAACACCACCACGCCACAATTGCCAACCTGGGGCAAAGACAAAGCGTTGCCACCAGAGATCCAACAACGCTTGGATGAAATGGACAAAGAAACCAGCAAAACGCCTGCCGAGGCCGTGGCTGAGGGACAAAACTAATGAGCGCGGTAGAGCAGCCAGATCTTGGCCAGAAGCTGCGGTTGCCGTTTGGTTTTGCCAAAAGGCACAAAGTGCTGCTGCAACAACAAGGCGGTAGCATTCAACTGTTAGTGCATCCTGAAACACCCCCAGCAGCCTTGTTGGAAATTCGGCGGTTGCTTGGCTGTGCTTTTGTGGTGCAAAAAATGGCTGCGGTTGAATTTGATGCGTTGTTAGAAGCAGCCTATCAACGCGATTCCAGCGAAGCGCAACAAATTATGCAAGACATTGGCAACGAGGTGAATTTGGCGTCGTTGGCCGATGAGATCCCTGAAACGGAAGACTTGCTCGAAAACGAAGACGACGCGCCGATTATTAAACTGATCAACGCTATGCTAGGTGAAGCGATTAAACTGGGCGCTTCGGATATTCACGTCGAAACCTTTGAAAAAGCGCTGGTCGTGCGGTTTCGGATCGACGGCGTGTTGCGCGAAATGTTGCGGCCTAACCGCAAGTTATCCAGTTTGTTAGTGTCGCGTATCAAAGTCATGGCGAAATTAGATATCGCCGAAAAACGCGTGCCGCAAGATGGTCGGATTAGCTTACGGATCGCCGGTCGTGCGGTGGATGTGCGGGTATCGACCATGCCATCGAGCCATGGTGAACGTGCGGTACTGCGGTTACTCGACAAAAACAACTCGCATTTAAACTTGGCCGATTTAGGCATGACGCCGTCGGTACAACAAGCCTTTGCCCAACTGATTTTAAAACCACACGGCATTATCTTAGTGACAGGCCCCACCGGCTCTGGTAAATCCACCACGCTGTATGCCGGTTTAAGTGATATCAATACCAAAGACCGTAATATTCTGACGGTGGAAGACCCGATCGAATACGAGTTGGAAGGGATTGGTCAAACGCAGGTCAATACCAAGGTGAATATGACGTTTGCCCGTGGTTTACGCGCCATTTTGCGGCAAGACCCTGACGTGGTGATGGTCGGTGAGATTCGAGACTTAGAAACGGCACAAATCGCGGTACAGGCCAGCTTGACCGGTCACTTGGTATTGTCGACCTTACACACCAACACCGCCTCGGGTGCGATTACCCGGTTGGAAGATATGGGCATCGAACCATTTTTGCTGTCCTCGAGCTTGCTTGGGGTGTTAGCGCAGCGATTGGTTCGTACGTTATGCCCGCATTGCAAACAAGCGCATCAAGCCGACAAAGAAGAACGCAATTTGTTGGGCCTGAAAAAAACCGACGATGCCATCACCATCTTCCGTGCCGTTGGTTGTGAGCAATGCAATATGACCGGCTACCGCGGTCGGACTGGTATTCACGAACTGTTGGTCGTCGATGAACATTGCCGTGAACTGATCCACAACGGCAAAGGCGAACAATCGATCGAAAAATACATTCGTACGCAAAGCCCAAGCATTCGCCAAGACGGTTTTTCCAAGGTCATGGCGGGTATCACCACGCTCGAAGAAGTGTTGCGTGTGACGCGTGAGGATGCATAGTGGCGGCTTTTAGTTATCAAGCGCTGGACGCACAGGGCAAAAAAGTCAAAGGAGTGCTGGAGGCTGACAACGCCCGCCAAGCCCGTCAGTTATTGCGAGAGCAAAAACTGACGCCGTTGACGTTAGAAGCAGCAGCGGACAAAGAAAAACGCTTAAGTAGCGCGCCGAAATTATTGCAACGAGGGATTAAAGCATCGGAGTTGGCGCTGATCACGCGGCAGATCGCCACCTTGGTCGAAGCCGCCTTGCCGATTGAAAACGTGTTGTACGCCGTGGCGGAGCAATCGGAGTCGCCGCGCTTACGCAGCATGATGATGGTGGTACGCTCGAAAGTCGTCGAGGGCTACAGCTTGGCCGAAGGGCTGGCGGAATTTCCACATGTGTTTGACCATTTGTTTCGTTCGATGGTGGCGGCGGGTGAAAAATCCGGTCATTTGGATGCGGTGTTGTTGCGTTTAGCCGATTACACCGAGCAACGGCATCAGATGCGAACTACCTTGATGCTGGCATTGTTGTACCCGTTGATTATGGCATTGGTGGCTATTGCCGTGATCACCACCTTATTGGTGGCGGTGGTGCCGAAAATCGTCGAACAGTTTGACCATTTAGGCCAAACACTGCCTGCATCCACGCGGTTTCTGATCGCCTCCAGCGAGTTTTTGAACAACTACGGTTTGCTGATTTTAGTGGGGTTTGCGCTGAGCTCACTGGTGTGGATGAATACCTTAAGGCAACCGAAGGTGCGGCTGAAATACGATGAGAAGCTGCTGCAATTACCGGTGATTGGTAAAGTAGCACGCAGTATCAATACCGCCCGTTTTGCCCGTACCTTAAGTATTTTGAACTCATCGGCCGTGCCGTTGCTTGAAGCAATGCGCATCAGCAGTGACGTGTTGGACAATACCCATATGCGGCGGATGCTGGCTGAAGCAGCCGGTCGGGTGCGTGAAGGGACCTCGTTGCGGGCTGCGTTAGATGCCACCAAATTGTTCCCACCGATGATGCTGCATATGATTGCCAGCGGTGAAAAGAGTGGTCAGCTTGATAGCATGTTAGAGCGGGCGGCCAATTCGCAAGACAAAGAGTTCGAAACCCAAGTCAGTGTCACCTTAAAAATCTTTGAGCCGCTGATGTTGGTCACTATGGCCGGCGTGGTGTTTTTTATTGTTATTTCAATTCTGCAGCCGATTTTGGCGATGAATAATTTTGTTGGAGGTCATTAAGATGCGTCGTGCGCAAGGGTTTACATTATTAGAAATCATGGTGGTGATCGTGATTTTAGGGTTGTTAGCGGCGATGGTTGTTCCTAATTTGATGGGCAACAAGGAGCAAGCCGACAAGCAAAAAGTGGTGGTGGATGTCCAGCAACTAGAAAGTATGTTGGATCTCTACAAGATGAACAATGGCTTCTATCCGACCACCGAACAAGGTCTGCAAGCCTTAGTGACCCAGCCAACATCTGAGCCAGTACCACGCGTCTTTCCTGAAGGTGGTTATATCAAGCGGTTACCGCAAGACCCATGGGGCAAGGACTATCAAATGGTGAGCCCTGGTGAAATGGGTAAGATTGATATTTTCTCATCAGGCCCAGACCGTACCGTGGGTACAGATGATGATATCGGCAATTGGAATCTTGACGGTAAAAAAGAGCAATAATCTTGATGCGAGGTGGCCAAGCAAACCGAGGATTTACGCTGATTGAGGTCTTGATAGTCGTCCTCCTGATCGGTTTGCTGGCTGCGGGTATTGCTTATAATTTTGGCGGTGAAAGCCGCCAAGATCGGTTATCGAAAGAGATGGATGGCCTGCAGGCGCGTATTCAATTAGCCTCTGAGCTTGCCATGTTAAAGCAAGTGGAACTGGGTTTTCATATTGATGACAAAGGTTACCGCTTCATGGTGTTTGAAGATGACAAATGGCGGATCATCCAACAACCAACATCCCTTGCGCCGCATGAGTTTGCTCTGGATTTTAAGCAAAAATTAGAGCTGGATGGCTTAGCCTGGGCTGAAGATAATTTGTTAGCCGAGGCCGATTTTCGTCAAGACGATCAGAGCTTGTACGAAGACAGCAGCTTTGATGAATTAAAAGCCGCCGAAGAAAAAGCACAAGAAGAGAAAGAACGCGCCGAGCAAGCTGCTCAGGTTGGCTTGGACGGCAAACCCAAGCCCAATACCAAGCCGCATAAACGCCGCACTGGTATTGTGTCATTACCGCGCAAACCAAAAGATCCAAAGTTGCCACAGGTGTTTTTGTTATCGTCAGGTGAAGTAACGCCGTTTTTATTGACCATCAGTGAAACGTCCACCCGGCCAGCGTTAGAGGCCACGCTCAAAGCGGAGTTTAGCATTCCTTTGGAACGTGGTGAGGTGGATGATGCGAAATAACCTAGTGTCACCAAGCCGCGGCTTTACGTTGTTAGAGCTATTAATCGCCATTGCAATTTTTGCCATTGCTGGTGTCGCCATTATGCAGGCAACCAGCAACCATAACCGCACCTTGGGCATGATCACGGATTTGACATGGGCCGGTATGGTGGCTGAAAACGAGCTGCAACTGGCCAAATTGGAAGAAAAGTGGCCACCGGAGCTTCGGCGTGAAGGTGAAAGTGAGATGGGGCATCAGCGCTGGTTTTGGGTGATTGAAAGCGTAGAAACGCTCGACCCTGATTTTCGGATGCTGCGGATTAAAGTGTCTCCGAAAGATGCGCCTGAGCAGCCGGTGACCGTGCTGCAAACCTTTGTTGGGAAGCCACGTGATGAATAACCGTGGTTTTACGCTGATAGAAATGTTGCTCGCCGTGGTGATTTTTGCCGCGGTGGGGTTGGCGTCGGTGGCGGTGTTAAATACGGTGGTGCAAAACGACGCCAATTCCAAAGTGAGTATGGAGCAGCTGCAGCAAGTGCAACGTGCCATGCTGGTGATGGAACGCGACTTTTGGCAAATCGTGCCACGGCAAGTGCGAATTAATGGCGAAGCGCCGACTAAGTTGACCTTGGCTGGGGCGAAGAATTTTATTGAAAGTGATGATGATGGCATCACCTTCGTGCAAGGCGGTTGGACCAATCCTGGCATGGTGTTGCCTCGCAGCGAAGTGCAGCTGGTGGGGTATCGCTTAAAAGGGCAAAAGTTCGAGCGGGTCTATTACATTTTCCCTGATGCTGTGACAGGCACTGAGCCTAAAGTGCAGGTGTTGTTGACCGATGTCGAAGAATTAAAAATCCAGTATTTAGCGCAACAAACCGAAAATGCCGACGACAATGCCATCACATGGCAGAGTCAATGGGACTCGGAAAAGTGGCCCAAAGCGATTAAGTTAACACTGAAGTCGCCACGGTTAGGAGTGATTGAACGGGTGTTTGTACCTCCAGCAGGAGGGCGGCCATGAACAATCGCCTGCAGAAGCAACGGGGTGTGGCGCTCATTGTGGTGATGATGGTGGTGGCCTTGGTGGTGATCATCGCCAGCAGCATGGGCAGTCGCTTACAGCTGCAATTGCAACGGCAGTTGAACATTCAACAACGCCAACAGATGTTATATCTGGCATTAGGTGCCGAAGAATTTGGCCGGCGAACACTGCAAAAATCGTTGCAGGGCAAAGACACGGTCAATCTCGGCCAGCCGTGGGCGCAAGAAGGGGCAACCTTTCCGATTGAGCAAGCCACACTGACCGGTCGAATTACCGATTTGCAGGCTTGTTTTAATTTAAATTCGTTAAGACCGGCTAGAAAGTCTAATGAAGACGGTGCTGCGGGGGATGCGGACCAAGAACGCAGTGCTAATGGCCAAAATCAAAATGGCGAAACGGTGCAAGCCAGCGGTGAAGGCAGCAGTAAAGATGCATCGACACCGCCTCAACCTGAGGTGCCAGCTGCGCCCGGTGGGCCTGCGGCGAAACAAACGCCAGCGCAGAAAGCCTTGCAACGTTTGTTAGAGCAAAGTGCCACTGATTTATCGATCCCTGCCGACTATGTCGTGGCGCGGATCGCCGATTGGATTGATGCCGACAATGATTTGCAACAATCCGGCGGCGCGGAAGAAAACGATTATGCAGCATTGCCGCATCCGTATTACACCGCCAACAGTTTTATGGTGAATAAATCAGAGCTTCGAACCATTCTTGATTTAACGCCGGGGGATTATCAATTGTTAGCGCCCTTGGTCTGTGTGATCCCTGGGGAAGGGGCGTTAAAAATTAACGTCAATACCCTCAAGGAAGAACAAGCATCCTTGATTGCCGGTCTGGTACCTGGCGTGGATGAAGAGACGGCGAAAAAAGCGCTCAGCGCCCGCCCCAGTAGTGGTTATGATTCGGTCGATGCATTTTTTGGTGAGCTTGGTGGCAACGCGGGCTCCGATGCGGCGATTAAAACCTTGTTTGATGTGAAGTCGTCGTACTTTCAGGCGGAATTTACGCTGGAAACCGAGGACAGCAGTTTTGTGTTAACCACGATTTATAAACTAGATCAAAATGCCAATCCTATCGTGGTATCCCGGCGTTTCGGAGGCTCAGGGTGAGTGAACAATTAATTATTCGGCTGGGTAGTCAAGCGGATGAACCAATCTGGTGGCTAGCCTGGGCGGTTGAACAAAATGAAGTCATTGCCTCTGGGCGTTTAAATCATGCCGATGATTTAATCGGCCTGGCAGAGCGGATTGGCGTGCAACGGCCACTGACGGTGTTGGTACCGGCTTGCGATGTGTTGCTGAAAACCGTGACCTTGCCAAGCAAGCCAAACCGCCAGTTGCTACAAGCCTTGCCGTATATGTTGGAAGAAGAGCAAGCAGAAGATATTGATAGCTTGCTGGTGCTGCCGCATCAAGCACTGCCGCAAGGTGAGCAGTATGTGCAACAAGTGGCCGTGGTACGCCGCGCCTTGTTGGAGCAATGGATTTCTTGGGTGCAGCAGGCTGGATTTAACTTGCGTCAGTTATTACCAGATGCATTATTACTGCCCAACTTAGCGCAAGCGACAGCGATTGAGCTTGGTGATCAATGGTTATTACGCCAAGGCGACTGGCAGGTCAGTTGTGTTGATCGCAGTTGGTGGGCTGATTTCTTGCAGTTGGCTAACCCAAGCGAGTTACTCAGTTACAGCCCATGGCCCGCAGAGCTGGCGGCAGTGCCGCATCAGTTGGCACCGGCAGAGCTACCATTGCAATTGTTGGCGCAACAATTACCCGAGCAAAGCTTCAGCTTGTTGCAAGGTGAATACACCCCAAAACGGCCGCAAAATAAGTACTGGCAACAATGGCGGTTAAGTGCCTCGTTGGCGTTGGTCTGTCTGCTGTCGTATTTGGTGGTCACCGGGTTACACGGCTACCAGGCAGGGCAGCAAGCCGATTTGGCGCGTGAGCAGGCCGAGCAGCTGTTTAAACAACGTTTCCCGCAAGAGCGAGTGGTGAATTTGCGTCGCCAAGTGGAGCGGAAACTGGCCGCCAGTGGCGGTAATCCAGAGGCCACCTTCACTGGGTTGCTGGCGTTGTTGCAGCCACCACTGAGTAGTGTGCAAGGCATGACCTTGGATAACTTGCGGTTTGATAACAAAAAATTGGAGTTGCGTTTTCAAGCGACGGCCGCCGATTTTGCGGCGTTTGAGCAACTGAAAAGCAAGTTGCAGCAACAAGGGTTACAGGTAGAACAAGGCGCGTTAAGCCAAATTGAAGGCAAGGTTCAAGGAACCTTGGCGATCCGGGGGAAAGTATGAAGCCTTTGCTGGATTGGTGGCAGTCGCTGCAACCACGCGAACAACAGTTAGTCCGTTGGGCCGGTGGCGTCGTTGGCATTAGCCTGTTGTATTTTTCAGTCTGGCAGCCGGTGCATGAGTACCGCGAGAGCCGACAGATGGAAGCCGCTGCAGCGCAGCAACAACTGCAATGGTTGCAGCAAAAGCTACCGCTTATTCAAGGAAATAGCAGTGCTGCCGCCCGTGGCTCGCAAAGCCTCAATGACATCGTAGCGCGCACGGCGCCGCAATATAAAATCAATGTCAGTCGGATGCAGCCACAAAATGATCAGTTGCAGCTGTCGATCGATGATGTGCCATTTGAGCAGTTGTTACGGTTTTTAAATCAGTTGCAAACAGAACAAGGCGTGCAACTGGTGCAGTTGGATATCGCCAATACCGAGGTTGCAGGCACAGTGCGGGTGCGTCGGTTGGTGTTGGAGTAGGCATGAAAAAGTCGTGGTTATGGGCACTTGGGCTTGGCAGTTATTTGGTCTTTTTAGTGCAAACATTACCAGCGAGCATGCTGGTTCGTTTTGTGTCGTTGCCGCAAGGCGTTAGTTTGGGCGCGGTGTCAGGCACATGGCAGCAAGGCCAGGTGGCTAGTGTTCGGATCGGGAACTGGCAGTTACCGGCGCTAAGCTGGCAGTTGTCATTAGCTGACGTGTGGCGCGGACAAATTGGTTATGAACTGTCGTTAGGGTCGTCTGAACTGGCAACCCAACCAAGTGCTGTGGTGCAGGGCCGCGTTGGTATGTCCTCGATGGTGTTGCAACGGGCGGATGTTCGTGTGCCTATTCGCTGGGTGCTACCGAATGTGACCTTACCGATGCAAATGGACGCGACCGGCGATATCGTGGTCAATGTCACCGAGTTTAGCTCGGGTCAGCCGTATTGCTCGAGTTTACAGGGCACGGCGAGTTGGCAAGATGCGCGTTTTCAATCGCCGATTGGCTGGTTAGATTTGCAATCCATCCAAGGGGCCTTGAGTTGCCAGCAAGGCAACTTGCAGCTGGTGACGGCGGCGAACAATGCGCTCGGTGCCGCCTTGACGGTGGACTTATTGGCGGATCGCTACCAAATCAATGGCACCTTACAGCCAGCATCGACCCTGCCACGCGAAGTGCATCAAGCGATGCAGTTTGTTGGGCCGCAAGACAGCCAAGGCCGTTATGTGATGCAGCTCGCTGGGCAAATTCGCTAAGGTCTACACCCAAAATCATCCAACAAACCCGCCGTGTGCGGGTTTGTTGTTTCTATGGCCTGTGCCACCGCGGCGGGCTTAACCAGCGGTTGTAATGAGCTCAGTCAGCGGGGCATAACTGACGATGGCTTCAAAATCGTCGATGGTCCGCACCGGTTGCTGGCTATCTGGGTTGGCCACCGCCAACAGATGCGCGATGCCATACTGCTGGGCTGAACGCAGCACCGACAGGCTGTCATCAACAAACAAAGTTCGCGCTTTATCAAAACCCAGCCGAGCTTGCAGCGCGTGCCACAGCTGTTGTTGTTCTTTGGTGTAACCAAATTCATGGCTGGAAATCAGCTCATCGATGTAGTGCTTCAGCGGTGTGCGTTCGAGTTTTAGCGACAAACTGTCGGGGTGAGCGTTAGTCACCAGCACCACGCGGCGGCCGCTTTGCTTGAGCGCCGTTAAAAACGCCGGCACATCAGTGCGCATGGCGATGCGTTGCACGATTTCGCGTTTGAGCTCCGTGATCGGCAGCTGCAAGCGCTCGGTCCAATAATCCAGGCAATACCACTGCAGTTTGCCTTGCAACACATCATAGGCATCTTTAAGTTCACGCTGCGCCCGCTCAACGCTGATGCCGGTTTGTTCGGCCCAACGTTTCGGCAAATGTTCGAGCCAAAAGTGGTTGTCGAAATGCAGATCCAACAAGGTGCCATCCATATCCAGTAGCACCGTGTCCACCTCGGGATAAATGCGGGCGAACCAATGTTCGGCGTGAAGTTGTCGCGAGTCGGGTGTGCTGGTCATGCGGGGTGTCCTTGCGTGAAAAAATGCCAAGTGTAGCGATCGCTGCATTTGAGCTCAATGGCTTTGCGGTCTGCCACGAAACCGTTTTATAGTAAGGGACAGCGTGAACAACGCCTTAGGCCGTTGAGGGAAAACAGATGACTGAACGACAAAAACCGACCATTTTGGCACAGCAGATTGTGGCGCAGAGCCGGTTGTTTCGTGTTGAACAGCTGGATTTAGAATTCAGTAACGGCGAAAAACGGACCTTTGAACGGATGGTCGGTTCTGGTCGTGGCGCTGTGATGGTGATCGCCTGTCCAGATCCTGAGCACTTCTACCTAGTGCGTGAATACTGCGCCGGTACCCATGATTACCAACTTGGCTTTCCCAAAGGCTTGATTGACCCGGGTGAAGATGCCGCCACAGCGGCCAACCGTGAACTGAAAGAAGAAGCCGGTTTTGGTGCCAACCAGCTGCTGATGCTAAAAGCGGTGGCTCTCGCCCCAGGGTACTTTAATGCTACAATGCAGCTAGTGCTAGCGACTGGCCTGTATGAAGAGCGGCTGGAGGGCGATGAGCCCGAACCACTGGAATTGGTACGTTGGCGCTGGCAGGAGGTGGATGCCTTGTTAGCGCGGCCGGATTTTTCCGAGGCGCGTAGTGTCGCCGCCTTGTTCTTGGCCAAACAGTATCTGGATTCCCAGCCACATGTTTTTAAGTAAATTGCTCGAACCGGTGAAAGCGACTGCGCATGAAGCCGGTGCCGCCTTGTGGCAGATCTACCAACAAGGCACCTACGAAACCCACACCAAAGCCGATGAAAGTCCAGTAACATCGGCTGATTTAGCCGCCAATGCGATTATCCTGCAGCGTTTATCCGAACTGACCCCTGACATTCCGATCATCTCGGAAGAAAGCCACTTGGTGCCGCTCTCGCAGCGCGAGCATTGGCCGCGTTATTGGTTGATTGACCCGATGGATGGCACACAAGAGTTTGTCGCGCGCAGCGGCGACTTTGCCGTCAGCATCGCGTTGGTTGAACACGGCTGGCCAGCGCTTGGCGTGATTTATTGGCCGCGCGAAAACATCTGGTATTACGCCACGCGCGGTCACGGCGCTTTTAAGCAACATGGCCAGTTCATCAATAAAATGGCGGTGCGCCAGCGCAAGCCCAATGAACCTCTGAAAGTGGCGGTCAGTCGCCGGCAAAGTTTGCATCATATTGAAGCGCTTCTAGCCACCAGTGCGCCGCAAACGCCGGTGGAATATATTCCGCTGGGCTCTTGTTCACTCAAAAGCTGTTTGGTCGCCGAAGGTGGTGCCGATTGTTATCTGCGCTTGGGGCCAACCGGCGAGTGGGACACCGGCGCTGTACACATTATTGTCGAAGAAGCCGGCGGCAAAATTCTCGATGGCGAGTTTTTCCCGCTGTCCTACAACCGGCGTGAGACGTTAAATAATCCTGATTTTATGGTGATGGGCGAGTCGAGTGTGCCCTGGCCACAACTGATCCGCTCGCACGGCACAGCGCGAAGCTTGGGCTAGGACTCTTAGACACGTCAGTTGGCGCCTGCACTGAACCGCAGGCGTTTATGACCTGACCGCGTTTACCACGAACCTTCGTCAGGCTGCTCCGCTTGGCGTTGCCGCCACTGCTGTTTGCTAAGCAAATCCACCGATTCATGTAACTCGCTGTACACAATCAGCACCTCGCCACGTTTAATGAGCTCCCGCACCTGCGCCACTTTCACCGCAAGTGGTACCTCGGCATCGCCGTAGTCGGTGCCTTCGCGCAGCACAAAACTTTCAATCAGCGCATCCAGCGTATCGGCGGCTAAATCACGCCAAGGGATCAACATACCGCGGACTCCTGAATCGTGTCGTTTGCTGCCAACGGCTGCTGGGCTGTCTGTGAACTGGCGTGTGAGCTGGTGTGTTGTTGCCACAGATAGGCGGGCACCACCTTGTCCAGCCAATACACGGGCCGCCACGGCGCACCGCCTGCGACAAACCCGACATGGCCGCCGTGCTGGCTGAGCAGCAGTTGCACTTGCGGTGGCAATTGTTGCGCATCTGGCACCACCTCGTCGTCCAAAAACGGGTCGTCTAAGGCGTGGATCAGCAGCAGTGGAATGTGCACCTTGGCCAGCAGCGGTTTGGCGCTGGCGCGGCGGTAATAATCGTCAGCATCGCGAAAACCGTGCAGCGGCGCGGTCAGGATCTCATCGAACTCGCGAATGGAGCGAGTTGCTTGGATTTTTTCGGGCGTCAGCGGCAGCGGGAAATCGCGATGCGCTTGTAACTTGCGCGTCATGCTGCGTTTGAGGCGGCCCAGCAAGTAGTTCTGGTAGACCTTGCTAAAGCCTTGGTTGATTTTGCGCGCGCAAGCCGCGAGCATCAAAGGCGCCGACACCACGGCGGCGGCACACAACGGGTTGTGCGCGCCTGTCTCGCCGCAATATTTCGCCAGCACATTGCCACCTAAACTAAAGCCCACCGCACAAAGCGGTGCGTTTGGGTAACGTTGTTGGACGTGGGCGATCACGGCGGCGAGGTCCTCGGTATCGCCGCTATGGTAAGCGCGCGGCGTTTTGTTCGGCGCGCCGTGGCAGCCGCGAAAATGCATCAGCAGCACGCGAAAGCCTTGCTGTTGCAGCGCTTGCAGCATACCGCGCACATAATGACTGTGTAGATTGCCCTCAAGGCCATGCAGTACTAGCGCAATCGGCGTCTGCGCTGCGGCATTGGATTGCAACCAATTGAGCTGCAACTCATCGCCATCGGGCAGCTCGAGCATTTCATCGATGGTATGCAAGGCACGCTTAGGCGCTAAATACTTGGCCAAAATCGTCTGCAAATGGGCGTTCTTCAGCCACCACGCCGGCTTAAATGGCGAAATTGGCTGAGTTTTAGTCGATGGTCGCGATTGCAATTTGCGGCAGACTCCTCAAGAATGGATTTTTTACTGTTCGGACCAGATGCCATGAATCGACGTCAGTTTATCAAAACCGGCCTAGCCTTGGGTACAGCGGCAGCGTTTGGCGTCACCTTATATCCGGTGGTGACGGCAGAGTCTATCACAGAGCCTGCTGCGCAAGGGCCAGCGCGCACTGTACTTTTGGCATTGGTGCCGGCCTTGTTATTCGGCGCCTTGCCTAAGGATACGCACGCGGCGCAACAACAGATTGCTGCCACTGTCGATGCCGCCTTGGCGTTTCTACCGTATTTACCGAAGCGGCAACAACACGACTTGCAGCAGCTATTTGTGATGCTCGACACCGAACTGCTGCGCTTAGCGTTAGCCGGTCATTTAACCCCGCTGGCGGATTTGCCTGTTGCGGCGCGTTTAGCGCTGCTGCATGGCTGGCGCGACAGTTTTATCGCGCTGTTAAACCAAGCATACAGCGGCCTGCGTGAGCTGCTGTATGGCAGCTATTATGGCAACCCGGAGCATTGGACACCGATCGCTTATCAACCGCTGGAGTTTCGTTCGTATGAGTAAATCGCTGATCCCCGATCCTATTGCGCAAGGCTTGGCCAGCGGCTGGTCGCATTTGGATGCGTCGACCCTGACGCAAGACCGCGACTTGGATACCGACGTGGTGATCATCGGCACTGGTGCCGGCGGTGCACTAGCGGCCGAATTGCTCAGTAAAGCCGGCCTGCGGGTATTAATGGTCGAACACGGCGCTTTTTACAGCAGCAGTGATTTTCGCCAGCAAGAACGCTGGGCCTATCCGAATTTGTACCAAGATGGCGCGGGCCGCAAAACCAAAGATCAAGCGATTGGTATTTTGCAAGGTCGCACCGTCGGTGGTTCCACTACTGTGAATTGGACCACGTCTATTCGCACGCCAAAAGGCGCGCTGGCATATTGGCACGAGCAGTTTGGCGTTGATTTTGCCGACGAATTAACACCGTATTTTGATAAAGCCTGTGAGCGGCTTTCTATTAGCGAATGGGCGTTGACGCCCAATGCGAACAACGGCCTGATCCAGCGCGGCTGTGAAAAGCTCGGCTGGAGCTACACCATCATTCATCGCAACGTAAATGGCTGCGCCAACACCGGTTATTGCGGCATGGGCTGTCCCATTAATGCCAAACAGTCGATGCTGGTGACGACCATCCCAACAGCGCTCAGTCACGGCGCTACATTGATAAGCCGCGCTCAAGCCTGGCAGCTGCAATGGCAAGGCGATGCCGTCAGCGGTCTGTTGGTGCATCCGGTCGATGCGCAGTTTCAGCCAAACCCGGCCATCGCCATTCGCATCAAGGCCAAACACTACGTGCTGGCGGGCGGCGCGATTAACAGCCCAGCGCTGTTGCTGCGCTCAAACGTGCCCAACCCGTCTGGGCGCTTGGGTAAACACACCTATTTGCACCCCAGCGTGATTTGCGGCGCCTTGTTTGATGAGGATGTCAAAGGGGCGATGGGCGCACCGCAGTCGGTGTATTCTGACCAATTTGTCTGGCCAAGTGACCCACAGGCTATGGGCTTTAAACTCGAAGCCGCGCCGGTGCATCCGGTGTTGATGGCCAGCAAACTAGCGGTGGATGGTCAGGCGCACGCGGATTTGATGGCGCAGTTTAATCAATTGGCGGTGACCATTGCGCTGTTGCGCGATGGCTATCATGTCGAGGCGCAAGGTGGCCAGGTTGAATTGGATAGCTTCGGCCAGCCGATGCTGGATTATCCGCTGACCGACTATTTCTGGCGCGGTGTGCGCCAAGCCTATCTGGCGATGGCCGAGCTGCAATTTGCCGCTGGCGCCAAAGCCGTGATGCCGATCCACCAGCAAGCGCAGCTCTACAGCAGCTTGGACGAGGCCAAAGCGGCGATCAACGCGCTGCCGCTTGAGCGTTATCAAGCAACGGTGGCGTCGGCGCATGTGATGGGCGGCTGTAACTTCAGCGCTGACCCAGCCAACGGCGTGGTGCGACCGGACGGACGGCATCATCAACTGGCGAATTTAAGCGTGCTGGATGGCTCGGTGCTGCCAACCAGTTTAGGCGCCAACCCGCAGCTGACGATTTATGGCCTGACGTGGCGCAATACCGAACTGTTGATTGAACAATTGCGTAAGGCATAACGGCTGCGCCTCCTGAGTTGGCCAGAATTGGTCAGGGTTGGTAAGCGTGGATAACAGTTGGCCAGTAGACGCTGTTTGATCGGCTAAGTGCAGGCAAGCGCAGCGCCCGCTGGGTCGCGTGGCAAAAAAAAGCCTGTCAGGGTTACTGACAGGCAATCGATTGGCAAGTACAAACAGAGAGCACGTGGGTTAGTCGTTTGGACCCGCGTGCGAAGTTTTGTAGATAAAATACACTGCGTAGAATGTGCACAGACCCAACACAATCGCTAAGCCAGTGAAAGAGATAAAAATGACTGGGTCATTTAAGAATTCGTGCCATAGATTCATGATGGTTGCCTCCTAAGACGTGATGCTGTCAGTGTAGGAAAGGCAAGGCGGCTAAATGCTGATTTAGATCAAGCTTTGGCTGCTGGCGCGACGCAATCTGGCGTTTCGCTTGATCCAGATCAACCAAGCAACAGCTGGCGAATTTCTGCGCGATTAGGCAGCTGTAATTGAGCGAGGTAATAGTCTAACAAGCAGCGCCCGCTCAATGCTAGCTGGTGTAGCTGCGGCATAGCGTCGCAGCACTCCACTGCCGGTTTGTCTGCTAAATACCGGCGGCTGACGTCGAACCACGCATCGATCAGGTGGTGTTGCTGTTGTTGTTCGATCGCCAATTCCAACTCCAACAACTGCTGGCGCAGCACAGCTTCATCCGGTTTGGCTTTGTCGAGCAAACGTCGCTGTGCACGAAGGGGCAGCAGCTGCTGCTGGGTCGGTTCGGTTGCCTGAAGCAACATCGTCAGAGAATCATGTAGCTCAGTGGCGGTCAGCGGTTCTGCGACAGAGCGTGCTGGCGGCTCGTGGTGAGGGGGGCTGGCGGTATCTGGCGTTGTTGTATCTGGCGTTTTGGTGTCAGGCGTGTTGGTATCAGGGTTTGCTGCGCCTGCCAGTGGCTGAGCGACAAAGGCCAACAGCAGCAACAGGTTCACCCGTGCCTGATACTGATCTTGCAACCGCAATAACTGCTGTTGCCAGTTGGGATACATGGCGAGACTAAACTGCCAGAAGCGGTCGTAATCGGCCTGATGTATACCCACAACCTGCTGCTGCAACCAGGCCGAGCTGCGCTGCAGCAACGCGGCGCTGTCCACTCCAGCCCCTGCAGGGCCGTGCTGCGGAATCACATGCTGGCTCATCTTACCCCCGTTTGGCGCCGAACTCCGCCTTGTTTTGACCGCTTTACTTTGACCGTTTCAAACTGCGGTGCAACTATCCTCACCCTGTGTCACAGCCTCAAGCCACACGGCGAAGATTGGCGCGCCACGCTTACGCGTTTTTCGCCCAAAAATCATTGGTTTGCTGCTCTAACTGCTCTTGCAGTTCGAACCATTCTTCTTCGACCTGGTTCAGCTGTTGTTGCTGGCTGGTTTGCTCGGCCAGTAACTTGGTCAACTCGGCCTTGCGACTGGCATCGTAAATGGCGGAATCACCGAGGGCTTGTTCAATCTCGGCCACGCGGCTGGTCAGTTTGGCTTGTTGTTGCTCGAGTTTTTCGATTTTTTGCTTTAACGGCCGTACTAAATTGCGCAGGTCCGCTTCCAGGCGTTTTTGATCTTTGCGTTGTTGCACCACAGGGGTAGCGGTGGCTTCGGTTTTTTCTTGGGCTTTTTGTGTGGCGCGCGCATCGGCTTGCAACCACTGATAATAGTCCGCCAGGTCACCATCAAAGGGCGCCACTGTGCCGTTGGCCACCAGATAAAACTCGTCGGTGGTGCTGGCCAGCAAATGCCGGTCGTGCGACACCACCACGATAGCGCCTTCAAACCCTTGCAGCGCCATGACGATGGCTTCGCGCATGTCGAGGTCTAAGTGGTTGGTCGGTTCGTCCAGCAATAACAGGTTTGGTCGTTGATAAACAATCAGCGCCAGCACCAAACGGGCTTTTTCACCGCCCGAAAACGGCGCACATGGGCTTAATGCTTTATCGCCATGAAAGCCAAAACCGCCCAAAAAGTCGCGCAGGCTTTGCTCGGTGGCTTGCGGTGCTAAGCGCACCATGTGCTGCAATGGCGAATCTTGCGGCCGCAGGGTTTCGAGTTGGTGCTGGGCGAAATAACCAATCGCCACGCCCGCGGCAAACCATAAATCACCAGCTTGCGGCGCGAGGCTACCCGACAGCAGCTTGATTAGCGTCGATTTACCAGCGCCGTTACGGCCCAGTAAGCCAATGCGTGAACCTGGTAACAGCTGAAAATTAATCGACTGCAATATCGTGGTGTCACCATAACCGCCACGCACGTTTTCCATTTTCAGCAGTGGGTTGGGCAGCGCGCGTGGGTCTAAAAATTCGAATTCAAACGGCGAGTCGACATGCGCCGGTGCCAGCATGGTCATGCGCTCCAGCGCTTTGATGCGGCTTTGCGCTTGTTTGGCTTTGGTCGCTTTGGCGCGGAACCGGTCGATAAAGGACTGCAAATGCGCCACTTGCCGCTGTTGTTTTTCAAACATGGCTTGTTGTTGCACCATTTGCTCGGCGCGTTGGCGCTCAAACTGGCTGTAGTTGCCGCGATACAGGGTCAGTTTTTCGCGTTCAATATGCACCGTGTTGTCGCAAATGGCGTCGAGGAAATCGCGGTCATGCGAAATCAGCAGCAAGGTACCTTCAAAGTTGGCGAGGTATTTCTCCAGCCACAGCACCGCATCTAAATCTAAGTGGTTGGTCGGCTCGTCAAGTAGCAGTAATTCCGCGCGTTTCATCAAGGCGCGCGCCAGGTTCAAGCGCATCCGCCAACCACCGGAGAAGTCTTTCACCATACGTTGTTGCATGTCGCCAGTGAACCCAAGACCGTCCAGCAGCGTACCTGCTTTGGCTTCGGCGCGGTAACCATCCAGCGCTTCAATTTGATGGTGCACCGCGACTAAGTCGGTATCGACGTGCGATTCGCGCACTTTTAACAACAGCGGATACAGCTGCTCATCGCCTTGCAGCACATAATCCATCGCGCTGAGCTCTACGGCTGGCGTTTCTTGCGCCACGGTGGCGATAGTCCAACTGGATGGGATGCTGACGTTACCGGCATCGGGCGCCAGCTTGCCTTGCAACATGGCAAACAAGGATGACTTACCACAGCCATTGGCACCGACAATGCCGACCTTTTGCCCCGGAAATACGGTAAGATCGGCTTGTTGGAATAACAATAAGGCGCCACGGCGCAGTTCGATGGATTGAAGTTGGATCATAACGCAGCTTTTCGACAACCAAAATTGGGCTGCTACTGTAATCGGAAAGTCGGCGCAAACCAAGTAAAACACGCCTTAGCGAGGAGTTAAATCGTATGAACAGTACCCGCAGCAAAAAACGTTTTATCGCAGGCGCCACCTGTCCGTCGTGCAAAAGTATGGATACCTTGATGTTGTACATGGAAAACAACGTTGAGAAAGTTGAATGCATTCAATGCGGTCATCAAATGAGCCAGCCGGAAACGCAAATTGAAAAGGCCGCGCGTGAGCATGAAACCGTGATCGGCGTGTTTAAGCCTGAATAAAAAAACCGCCATTGGCGGTTTTTTTACTTTGGTGCATACAGGTTACATTTTCAGTACAACTTTGACACTGCCATCGACGGCTTTGGCATCAACAAAGCCAATCATGTTTGGGTTACTACTGATTAACTTCACCATTTCCGCATCCGATGCAATTTCTTTCGGTGGTGTGCCTTTGCCGGTAAAGATCAACTTAGACCAATAGGCTTTCAACTGGCTGGATGGTTTTTTCAGAATTTTATCATTGAATTCGGCAGTCGCTGCGGCATCATCACCCAGCGCCAAAGGAACGGCTGCGGCACCACCAGGGAAGGATTTCTCGCGACCCAAATAAAGTTTGCTGACGGCATCGGCGTCTAGTGTGGCGGCGTTTGATGGATGGACGATAACAGCGACTTCAGCCTGAGCCAACGGGCTAAGAACCAGACCTGCGATAAGTAACACAGTTTTCATTGTGATTTCTCCTTAAAACACCAGATCTATACCGATGGACATCATTTGATAGTCGCCCACCGTCGCTCGGGTATCTGAACCTTTTAAATAATCAATTTTCAGTGCTGCGCTGGGGTGGAAGTCATACCGCAAGGTAATGCCATTGGCATCAAACTCCCGCGCAGCAAATGCGGTTTGAATACCTTGACCTGTTTTCACGAGAACGGGGTGTGTAATACCATCAATGTAGCTGAAATCGGTATCCTGTGCGTAATCCTCATGGTGAATCGTGATCACGAATTGATCAAAACGACGGCCAATCGCGGCATACCACGAGGTGTTGGGGGCGTCGGATGAATCTTTCGTTTCCCAATAGGCATACTCGTAGTCGACTAGCCAATTGTTGTAATCGACAGCGAAGCCACTAAACCAATAAATCCCGTCCTTTTTGTCCCACTGCAGCCGACTTTTCAGATCGCTGACTTGAGCGGCCGTCGCGCCATTGGCCAAGGCTAAATTGATACCGGGTGTGGCCAGCGGAAATACGGTGCCGGAATCAATGGTCGCGCCGTCAATTTCAGCGCTAAAGGCACCAGCAAACAAGGTCCACCAGTCTTTTGACAATGAGGCGTTAAATGACATGATGTCCTTTAAGCCAAAATTGACGTTGGAATTGGTCACAGCGCTAAAGGTTTCGCCCTCCCACGCGCCATATAGCAGTTTGGTTTGTAAGTTGTAGTCGCCAAAATTAAATTGGCTATCCAGCGCCATGCCTTCGACCGTGGAAAAATCAAAGCCGATGTAAACTGCTTTGGGCAAGCGCGCAAAGTTGTGGGCGTAGCCGACTTTTTCGTACTCCGACTGATGGAAAATCGGGTTGGCGAAGCGGCCTGCCGACAAGCGATGCTGATCATTGAGTTGATAACTGATGTATGCCCAGCGGGCTTCTAGATCAAAATCTTTTTGTCCATCGGCAAACAGTTGCACTGTGGCACTGAGGTTCTCTCCAAGGTCTGCTTGGGCTTGAATGGCGAACAAGGATTCGGATTTAAAATCAAGTTCACCTTCCGAATACCCTGGGAATGGTTCAAGACCACCATCTGTTTTGGTTTGGACGCCATGAATGGATGCAAAGCCGTTTAGTTTGATCTCGGCTTGTGCAGCTAGTGGAAAAAAACTAAGGACAAGCAAAGGTAGTGTCGCGTGCCGAAGCCGACGGCTATTGGCTAGTAGCATAATCTATCCCCGTGTTCTGGTTAGTGTTTTTTCAGGCTAGACCATAAAACAGCCAAGCGCCAAGTTGGCGCCAGTGGATGGGATAAAATTTAACGTTGAATGTACTTCAAACAAGACAAAACACCGCGAAGGCAGGTTGTCGCGACCGGCTAGTAATGGGGCGGTGGAGGCTCTTCATCGGTACGCAAAATACCGCTGTCATGATTCTGGCTAAGTTTTTCAGCCAGCACTAACACTTGGCGGTGTAGACGTTCGATACGTTTTTGATGTTCAAGAATTTCTTCATTTAAGGCGGCAATCGTATCGTCTTGAAAGGCAATACGGCTTTCTAATTCAATCAATTGCTGCGTTAAATCAATGGGTGTGTCTGCCATCTTACGGATTCCAAATCTCCAATAAGCCCGCTGAACTCAATGTCACAACCGACCCTGTTGGGGTGAAGATGGCATCATACACTAAAGCATTGGCGGGGCGGCTATTGGGGTTGGGGCTGACTGACCAACTGCGGATTTTCTGACCGGAACTGACATCCCATACCACGACTTGCTGGGCTGGCGAGCCGGTGAGCAGTTGCTTGCCATCGGCGCTAAATCGGGCACTGCTAAAACTTTGGGCACGATCAATCTGTAACTGTGAGACTTTATTGCCGCTATTAATGTCGTAAATTTCCGCCTGCTTTTGACTATCGGCGGTAAATAAAAATCGACCCGCATCGTCCAACGCCACTTTGGTCACCCGGGATGGGTGAGTAAAGCTCTGTAACACTTGACCGCTTTGACTGTCCCACAAGTAGCTTTTGTAATCGTTGCCGCCTGATAACACATACCGGCCATTGGGAGACATAGCCAAGGCATTGACATTAAAATCGACTGCATTGGTGTCGCGGGTATGGCCTAAAAACTCCAAGCGCCGACCGGTTTTTAAATTGATATGCTGAATTTTGCCGTCGTTTTGGGCGATCGCGACATAAGTACCATACGCCGATACCGCGATGTCACGGACTGTGGTGTCACCGAGCATCGACCAAAAACCTAAATTCTTGCCATCGCTGAGTTGCCATAACGCCACATGGCGACGATCTGCACTGAGTAAATAATCACAATCGGCAGAAAAGGCTAACAATGTGACCAAATTGTCGACCGGGTTTTGATGGGATAATCGGTATTTATCGGTCGCCGTGGCGATGTCGCGCACCACGATGCCTGAGGTGGTGCTAGACACCGCGGCAAGCTGCTTGGCAGGGCAAAGTGCCGCTGTCACTGTACCTTGAGCGGAGACTTGTTGGCTTATGTCTGGTTTTTTTTGAACTTCTGAGCAACCAAATAGCCAAATGCTTAGAAAAATACACAGATATTTCATTGGATGTGTTAACGTCATCTGCACAAATCTGTAGTATAAACCCCGGTGAAAGGTTAGTCCTTTACAGCTATAACAACACACTTTTGCAGTCATGTCTGCATTTATCGGAGAATCAAATGCGCTTATCGACCAAGCTGTCGCTGGTAGCGGCGGCCCTGTTAACCCTGTCTGCCTGTAACAAAGAAGCGGCTGAACCAGCTGCACCAAAATTAGATACAGACGCAGCTAAACAATCGTATGCGCTGGGTGTATCTGCTGGCAAATACATCAAAAACGCTGTCGAAGAAAATAAAAAGCTGGAGATCGCGTTAGACACAGCGCTGATCCTGCGCGGCGTGCAAGATGCAACAGCAGATAAAGCGGCGTTAAAAGACGAAGAAGTCCAAGAAATTCTGAAAAAATTGGACGAGCAATACCGTGCTAAGCAAGTAGAAGCACAAGCTAAAAAAGCTGAAGAAGCTAAAACCAAAGGTGCTGCTTACTTAGCTGAAAACGCGAAAAAAGCTGGCGTGAAAACCACTGAATCTGGTCTGCAATACGAAGTGATCACCGAAGGTACAGGTGCGAAGCCAAAAGCAGAAGATAAAGTTCGCGTGAAGTACAAAGGGACTTTCACAGACGGTACTGAATTCGACTCGACCGAGAAAAACGGTGGCGAGCCAGTGGAGTTCCCACTGAATCAAGTGATCAAAGGCTGGACTGAAGGCGTGCAATTAATGCCAGTTGGTTCTAAGTTCAAGTTCACTGTGCCTTCCGACTTAGCCTACGGCGAGCGTGACGTTGGCCCAATCCCAGCCAACAGCGTGCTGGTATTCGAAGTGGAACTGTTAGGCATCGTAGGTCCTGACGCAGCGCCGAAAGCTGACGAAAAAAAGTAGCAGTTCCGACGCCGATAAAAACTTATTAAGGCGTTGGAATGAAACAAAAAAACCAGACGTTACCGTCTGGTTTTTTTATGCCTGAGATGTTGCGTCATTGCTAACACCACATCTCAGGGCGAGGTGTCAGCGCATGATCAATGCATGTGGCGATGACCATGTTTCTTGATGCTACCACCTGCTTGCCCCGCATTGGCAGCAAAATCTTGCATCGGCGGGGTTTTCGTCACAAAGGGTTTGATCCCCATGGCGGTGTAAATTTGCGCCGGCGCAATGGCTTTGTTTTGCGTGATCACTAGCGCCAATTGCCGAATATCGCCGATGTTTTTCGTCGGGTCGCCATCCACCAGCAAGATATCCGCGTCGCGACCGACCGTCAGCTGGCCTTTGGTTTGGGCGGCATTGCTGTATTTAGCTCCGTTTAAGGTTGCGACTTGCAACGCTTGTGCGGGGGTTAAACCGGCTTTGACCAACAACTCCAATTCACCCTGCAGCGTAAAGCCAGCCAACTCATCCGTGCCTGCCACCACAGGGATGCCGGCTTTGTACATCATGCCAACAAATTGCACCATTTTTTCATAGGACTTTTTATACAGGGCGGCGGCTTGTGCATCCGGAATATCTAATTCCGCCCGCGCCATACCTCGCTGAATATCTGGCGGCAGATGACTGACGATAGCGGTCCATGGATCGCCAACAGTGCCATCCACCTTTTTCAAGAAATCAAAGGTCGCCAGCGTTGGGTCGACGGATAAACCATGTGTTTTTAGCGATTTGATAAAATCCTGTACTGGCTTGGATTCGAGGTCTAAGTCGGCGACTTTTTTCGCTGGCAGATAAAAACGTTCCAGCGTGCGAGTGTCGGTGTCTGGTTTGACTAAGAAGTTCAACATCAGTTGGTTGATATGTTGGATCTCGTCAAAGCCTGCGGCGATGGCATCATCGGCTTTTAAAAAGGCGGGCACATGACCACTGACACGTAAGCCACGACTGTGCGCGTAGGCAACGGTGTCTTTCAACACCTCTTTTGGAAATGAGTTGTAGATTTTCAGCTGGTGGTAACCGTGTGCGGCGTACCAATCAATGGCTTGTTTGGCGCCTTTTAAATCTTTGACCACAAAGCCGTTACGGGCGGAATAAGCGCTTTCACCTTCCAAGAACCCAGTGGGAAATACCGTTGGGATTAACAGCTGGTCGGCGTCAGATTCATCGATCATCTGTTGCAGCGTGGCATTGTCGTTGCCCATATCGCGCAAGCTGGTTACGCCCGCGGCGAGGTGCAGTGGGCCTTCCCAGCGGCCTAGGTGGCCATGCATATCAAACAAGCCCGGTAGTGCGATACGGCCTTGTGCATCAATCGCATGCTGCACCGGGCTGTTGAGCGTGCCTGTTGGCACAATGGCGGTGATTTTGCCGCGCAGCAGGTAAATATCCGAGGCTGCGCTGAGTTTCAGGGTGGCGCTATCAAACACCCGCGTATTGCGGATCACGGTTAAGCCTTTTAATGGCTTGGGCATGGCCGCCATTTTGGCTAATAAATCGGTTTCGGCTTTTTGTTGCAGCGCTTGCATGGCACTGGCGTTATGTTGCCAGCCGTCTTCAATCAGTGTGGCGTAGCCAGGTGCTATTGAGGCAAACAGTCGTGGGTTTTTGCCCTGGGTGGCCCAAACAAAACTAGGTTCTAAGCCAATACCGGTATGGACTAACAAGCGAACTTGTTGTTTTTCACCATCTTTATCCACAAGTAAGGTTGTTACTTCTTGCTGATTTAAACTGCCGTTGGGCAGCAAGGGGATAGAGTTGGCACCTGACTTCGCGATCGCATTAATCGCGACGGAGGTGAGTTGCGGCGAGCCATCGACCGGCATATACAACGCAGGGCCTTTGACGGTGGCGGATTCTACCTTGCCGCCGGTGCTCCATTGGGCGGTGTTGCCTTGCAGACTGAAGCTTTCATTAATCGCCGAACCAAAGGTGGTATTGCCTTTGCCGCTGTAACTGGCCAAGGTGCCATCAGCGTTTAAGGTCAAGGTTTCATTCAGCTCAGGGCCGCGGCCGTTGTCTTTGAAGATGTAGCGGACTTTGATTTCGCCATTGTCGGCGATATCGACAATTTGCTCACCGGCTTTGACGCCATTATCGACGATGATGTTGTATTTAATTTGTTCGGCAGCGTGGACTGCCATGCTAAAGGCGGCGGCAGCACAAAGGGCTAAGCGTGAAAGACGCATGTTGGTTCCTGTGAATGATGTTGTTGTCGCCTCAGCATACAAAAGTTGCCAGCGCTTTGCGTCAACTGACATACGAAATCGATGGGTGTTTGGTCGAGTCTAGGCTGCTATTGGTCGAAAACAGTCAATTCGAGAGCCTTCTGCAGACTGCTCCGCTTTGGCTAGGCGCGAATGAATGGTAAAATGGGCGTTTTTTGTGCCCGTTTGAGAACCAATGGCCGATTCAACGTTCCCGATCTCATCAATTCAATTATCACTGTGGTTTGATCCCGCCACCTATCAGCGCGCGCGTGCCTACTGGCAGTCTGGCAAAGTGATCAAACTGGAATACAGTGACGATTTGGCATCGGTCAGTGCTCAAGTCTGGGGTGAAGCCTTGTCGCCGTATCGGCAATTTTTATCGTTCAAACAACAGGATGGCCATTGGCAGCTGACGGACTCTTGCAATTGCCCGGTAGGTCATCGCTGCAAGCATGTGCTGGCGGTGATCCTCAAACTGAAACAAGCGTGGGAAGCGCAACAACAAGATCTGCAGCAATTACCGCTGCGTCAATTGACGCAATGGTTTGCCGACGCCGAGCGCGCCACCGGCGCCGACCAAGAAGCGCAAAAACTGAAAGAAACCGTGTTGTACCTGCTCAGTTATGGCCAAGTTGGCTTGCAGCTGTACCCACGACGGGTCAAAGAGAGCAAAAAAGGTGGTTACAGCAAAGGCACGGCCATCAGCGCGCAGGAGTTTTCCGGTTATCTCATGCCCTATTGGATTGAAGAAACCGATTATCGGCTGATCAATCAATTTCGGGCCAACAACGTCAAAGACCAAGCCTTGCTGGAAGACGCCTGGGGGTTTGCGTTATTGGCGCAGATCATGGCAACCGGCCGCTGTTATTTCGGTGAGCAGCGCCACCCGATGAATTATGGCCCGAAGCGCCACTTGCGCTTGGAATGGCTGGCTAGCAAAGCGGGTTATCAGTTGATTTGGCAGCTCGACAGTGACGATGCAGAGCTGGAAGTAGTTTACACCGACCCGCCGATGTATCTCGATACCACTCATTACCAACTAGGCGAGCTGGACTGCGAGTTATCCGGCCGCGAGCTGCGGTTATTAGCGCGCATGCCGCCGGTGCCGCTGCATGTGGCCCAACAAAGCATGACGCGCTTGCAGCAATTGTTTGCGCATGTGCAGTTGCCCATTCCAAAAGGCGTGGGATTAGCGCGAGTCGAAGCCGAGCCGAAACCTGTGTTGCAGCTGCGCCAACAACAAGCAGCCTTGTGGTTTGATTACGACGGACATCGGCTGCCGCTGGATTTAACCAGCCATCAAAGTGAAGTCGACACCACTGATGGCAAAGTGTTTATTCGTCGGCAACGAGCGTTAGAGACGCGGGCGCTAGAGCGCTTAGTCAATTTAGGCTTGGTGCAAGCCGGTGCTGTGCATCTGTTTGACACCGGCAGTGGCCCAGACGACCCACTGTTGTGGCAACCGCTGCTGGAAGCCTTGCCAGATCTGCGTCGCGACGGCTGGCGCGTCGAACAAGCCGGTGACTTTAACCAGCAAATTCTGACCGACAAACCTTATTTAAAAGTCTCGGACAAAGCGCAAGGCTTTGGCGTGGCGATTGAAGTCGATGTCGACGGCCAGCAAGTGCCACTGCTGCCGCTGATTAGCCAATGGCTGCGCCAATACGGTTTGCCCAGTCGCGACCAGCAAATTTGGCTCAGTTTGCCGCAAGGCAAATTGGCCTTGCCGTTTAGCTTAATCCAGCCGCTGATCGACACCATTGTCGAGCTGCTGAATCTGGCTAAACCGCCATTAGAGCTTGAGCTGCCCGACTACAAAGCCGCTATTTTGCCAGCGCCTGGCGCGGCGGAAATTCGTTATCTCAATGCTGGGCGAGTGGCTAATTTGTCGCGGCAGTTGCAGCAATTTGATGGCATCCATCCGGTAGAGCCGCCAAAAGGTTTGCATGCCACGCTGCGGCCCTATCAGCAGCAAGGGCTGAATTGGTTAGCGTTTTTGCGGGCCTTTCAGCTCGGCGGTGTGCTAGCCGACGATATGGGGCTTGGTAAAACCTTGCAGACGCTGGCGTACATTCAACATGAACGTGAAGCAGGGCGTTTAACCAAACCGGTGCTAATTGTCTGCCCGACCAGTTTGCTGGGTAACTGGCAAGCTGAAGCGGCGCGCTTTACGCCGGACTTACGGGTGCTGCAGCTGTATGGCAACAAACGTCAGCATTTGTTTGAACAGCTCACCGACTACGATCTCATTGTGACCAGCTACCCGCTGATCGTCCGCGACATCGCCTTGTATCAACGCCAGCAGTTTAGCTGCGTGGTCTTAGATGAAGCGCAGCATATCAAAAACTCCGGCAGCCAAGCGGCGCAGTCGGTGCGATTGCTCAAAGCCGATTTCCGCTTGGCGCTGTCTGGTACACCGCTGGAAAACCATTTAGGCGAACTAAAATCCTTGTTTGATTTTGTGTTGCCGGGGCTACTTGGGACCGAAGCGCATTTCCAACAAGTGTTTCGCAAACCGATTGAAAAACAAGGCGATGCCGAGCGCTCGCATGCACTGCGTCAACGTATCGCGCCCTTTATGCTGCGCCGCACCAAACAACAGGTGGCGACGGAACTGCCGGAGAAAACCGAAATTGTCCAGCTGCTGGACATGGAAGCCGATCAGCGCAACTTGTACGAAAGCATTCGTTTGGTGATGGAAACCAAAGTGCGGGAATTGTTCTTGCGCAAAGGCGTTGCCGCCAGTCAGATCGAGTTTTTAGATGCGCTTTTGAAGCTGCGCCAAGCTTGTTGCGATGCGCGGTTGGTGCCGATTGAACAAGCGCAGTCGGTGCGCCACAACGCCAAGTTGCAATGGCTGCGCGACACCTTGCCGGAGATGATCGAAGAAGGCCGACGGGTGCTGCTGTTTAGCCAATTCTCCAGCATGCTGGCCTTGATTGAACAAGATTTGCAGCACATGGGCATCAGTTACAGCAAGTTGACCGGCCAAACCAAAAACCGGCAGCAACAAATTGATGCCTTCCAGCAAGGGGATGTGCCGGTATTTTTAATCAGCCTAAAAGCCGGTGGCACTGGGCTGAATTTAACGGCTGCGGATACCGTCATTCACTACGATCCTTGGTGGAACCCGGCAGCGGAAAACCAAGCCACCGACCGCGCCTATCGAATTGGCCAAGATAAAGCGGTGTTTGTGTATAAGCTGATTGCCCGCAGTACGGTAGAAGAAAAAGTACAGCAGTTGCAGCAGTACAAACGCACCTTGGCCGACCAGCTGTTTGCCGGCAGCCAAGGCCAGCCATGGCAAGGTGAAGCCAAAGATTTGTTAGCGTTGTTCAGCGAGGACGCTATCTAAACCTTGGCTTTGATTTTGACGATGGCGTTTCTGAACTATGCTTTGAATTTAGAGCATAAATCTGGGGTGAGCACGGATACGCAGACTCATCCAAGACGTTCAGGAGCTGCATATGACTCGCTGGTTGCAATCGATTGTTGGCCGATTGGTGGTGGTCACCGCCACCGCTGTGTTGACTATTTTGACCCTGTTTGCTGTGCTGGCGGTCACGCAAGTGACACGGCAAACGCAACAACAAGTGGATGAGCGTTTAAGTACGCAAGTGGCTGGCGAAGCTGAAAAAATCAGCGCACTTATGGCCAGTATGTACAAAATTCCACAAACCGCCTTTCGCAGCCCGCAGTTTGTTCGGTTCTTTTCCAGCTACAGCACCCGTCGCGCCGATGTAAAGAGTACGCAAGACTATCAAGATTTAATTGGCCATTTTGCCGCATTGACCAACGACATCCCGCTGGTCAAAAGCGTGTTTTTTGCCAGCCAAGCGACTGGTGAATATTTCTATGAAAAAGGCCGAATGGACCAAGATGATGATTATTACGCCTACAATCGGCCTTGGTTCAAGACGGCCGTGGAGGTTGGTGTTGATCGGGTAACGCCACCGGATATCGATTTATACGACAAAAGCGTGATCGCAACGGTGCATTATTTAATTCGCAATAGTGACCAAAGCTTGCTGGGTATTGGCGGCATTGATATTCGGATTAGCGCCATCGGTCAGGATATTTTGGGGCGCATCAAATATCAAAACCAGGGCCAAGCCTTTTTGATCAGTGACACCGGCCAACTCATTTTCTTTCCTGGTGTTGATGAGAAAAAACTGGGGGAAGGACTCCAGCTGGCGCAAATAGATAGTATGGCTGGCGAGGGATTCACCGCGTTACAAAAGCAAATGTTGCAGCAGTCCAGCGGCTCTGCCGATATTACCTTGCAAAATAAAGACTACCGCGTGGTGTTCCATGATGTGGCATTGGAACAACCTAAAATGCGTTGGGCGCTCGGCTTTATGGTGCCTACCGAATTGATTGATGAGCCTATCGTCGCTACCGAACGCGCGGCATGGCTCATTGTGTTGATATCAGCGGTGCTAATGGCAGGCGCTGTGTTTATGACCTCGTCGAAACTGCTACGTCCGCTGCAACTCATTGTCGCGGCCATGCATGATATTGCTCGCGGTGAAGGCGATTTAACCCAACGGTTGCGGCTACGGCGTACCGATGAACTGGGCCAGCTGGCGCAGGAATTTAATCATTTTGTCACGCAAATTCAGCAGCTGGTGCAGCAAAGTACAGTAACGGCGGGTCAGGTTACGCATGTGGCTCATACCATTCGCGGTTTAGCGGATAAGACCCATGAACGTGCCAATGAGCAGTTCCAAGAAGTGGAAATGGTCGCCGCGGCCGTGACCGAAATGTCGCAAACGATAGCAGGCATTTCGCACAGTGCGGTGGCGGCCCAGCAGGTCACCCACGAAGCTGACGAACGTGCCCAGCAGGGGCAGCGGTTAGTGTCGTCCGCGGCGGCGCAAATTGGCGAATTGTCACATGGCATTCGCGATGCCAATGTGGTGATGTCGCAATTACGGCAAGACGCGGAGCGGATCAATGAAGTGTTGGAAGTTATTCGCAGTATCGCCCAACAAACCAACTTGTTGGCGCTCAATGCGGCGATTGAAGCGGCGCGGGCTGGCGAGCAAGGCCGAGGTTTTGCGGTGGTGGCAGATGAAGTCCGTACTTTAGCGGGGCGGACTCAAGCTTCTACCGAAAACATTCAACAACTGATCGCCGGTTTGCATCAAAGTGTCAGCAGTGCTGAACAGGCCATGTTACGCAGTGGACACCAAGCCGAGCTGTCGGTGGAACAAACCCAACAAGTGCTGCAAGCCTTAGTGGCCATCACCACGGCGATGGAGCATATTCGCCGACAAACATCAGAGATTGCTGATGCGACGGGCCAACAGGTACAGGTCGCTGCCGATATCAATCGACAAATTGTGCAAATCAATGATGTGGCACATGTGACCACCGACGCCTCGTCCGAAGTTCGTGCGCGTAGTACGGAGCTCGAAGGGCAGGTCGATTCATTAAGTAATTCGTTATCACGCTTTAAAGTCTAACGCTGGCCATCAAAGTCAAGCGCCTTGGTTGCATGAGCCAAGGCGCTTAAGAACTCAGTAGCCCTTTACACTGCAGGGGTTGCTTTTATTTTTGTAAGGTCAGTTGATAGCTGCCACAACCTGTTGTTGCTTTGATCAGCACTCGATAATAGCCATTGCCCGCACTGTAGCTGAGACTTTCGTTTGATGTGGTGCTGGTCGATTGCGCCACGTTGCTCCATGCGCTGTTTTGCCATTTTTGCAGGTATACATCGAAGTTGCTGCCGCTAGGCCCCGTTAAGGTCGCTTTGATGTTGCCTCCGGCATATTGGAAATAGCTGCCATTGGGTTGGATCGCTTGCCCACCTGCGGTTAAGGTGCCACTGTATTGTTCACCACTACTGCCTGCGCCTGCCAGTGTAAAGCTAATGCTATTCGCCGGGCTGCTGATTTGGCTAATACTGAGCCCCGAATCCGTGCCATTCCACCACAGCGCATTGGTGCCTTTGCTGGTCAGGGCATTGGGAAGGTTTTTGTTAAACTCGACGCCGGTATTGCCATCATAAAGGTCCGTGGCGTCGCTGCGATTGCGTTTGTTTTCGGGATCGCGTTTGCCATCGGCATGCTCCATTTGAATATAAGGTTTCCATTCGTTGGAGTTGCTACCTGATGGGTCGACGTGCCAAATGGCCAAGCCTGCGTCGGGTTGATATTGCTGCTGGCCTTGTTGATCAATCGCTTCGATAAAAAAGGCTTCTTGGGTATTGGCCGGGTTACTCCATTTATACAGCTGGTGTGAACCCGAGGAATGGCTTAGTCGGCCAGTGGGTGCACTGCTGTTGAGGCGTGGGTTTAACTCGGTGACTGTATCCCAACCTGCGAGGTTGCGGAAGACGCCCACCGGCGGGGTCGGCTTGAATTTGTTTTGAGCGCCAATTGCGCCATAACCCATTAAACAGAACGATGCGACAGATCCCTCCGAGCTACCGTCATAATCGTATAAGTCGGGCCAACCGAACAATAAATGGCCTGTTTCATGGCTAAAGGTACCAATGGCCATGGTGGTGCCCATGTTGGTGATTTGGTAGCGCGAAGTACAGACGCCGTCAGCGCAGAACTGGGGGCTTAAGCCGCCCATATGTGGCCATAAGCCTTTCGACCACGCGCTGTCGGATTCACCGGCATAAAAGAAGTTCAAGCCGAGGATTTGCTTACTGCTGTTGGTTGTCAATGTAGAAAAATCAAAGCCTTCGGTTTTTTCTAACCAGTTCAGCGCTTCGGTGATCAGCTCCATCGAGCGCACGGATGAACTTAAGCTGTTATCGGTGTAATAGGATTTGTTGCGTTTAGCGGTGTAATACCGAGTGACGGTGTTGGTGTAGTCCACCTTGCCACCCGAGACCTCTTTGAAATAGCCACGTACCGATTGCGCGTTGCCAAACCCCGTGTAGTTATCCGCGTTTAAGAACGATTCCACTTGGGCTTTGCTGATGCTGCCGGCCAAATCTGGGAATTGAATAATCACGGTGAGACCTTTGATACTCGGCGGTAATGCACTGGCTTGGGGGGATGCTTTAGGGGTGATGGCCTCAAGCCCAAGCTCCTGTTGTCGCACTTGCAGTAGTTGAGTTTTTACTGCGGTGGATAAGCCAGGTTGTTGTTGCCGATATTGGGCAAAGGCCTGTTGGCGCTGTTGCACGGACTCAAAACTGCGTGATGTAACCGCACTGACAAGAGTACCGGTTGATTCTA